>Ga0214206_1000007_pt1 | contig 57889 bp, 63 predicted proteins | sample TroBogEpilimnion_26_FD_153044 | JGI IMG/M metagenome (GOLD analysis project Ga0214206, IMG submission 153044) | Freshwater microbial communities from Trout Bog Lake, WI - 07JUL2009 epilimnion | ecosystem: Environmental > Aquatic > Freshwater > Lake > Epilimnion/Euphotic zone | place: Trout Bog...
TGCTACAGTATCACAATCAAATTCAACAGGGTCAGCTACAAACTCACATGTTTCTTCTGTAACAGTAGATACATATGGTCGTGTAACTGGTGTAACAACTTCACCAATTAATGTAGCAACATCTTCTCAACAAGGTGTGGCAACATTTAATACAGCATCGTTTGCTGTAACAAATGGAGATGTTACTATCAAGGCTGCTGGAGTTTCTAACACTCAGCTTGCAAACTCAAGCGTAACTGTTGGTACAACAGCAATAGCACTTGGAGCTTCTTCAACCACACTTGCTGGACTTACATCTGTAACTTCAACAGGGTTTACTGGTGCTTTTACAGGTAACGTAACTGGTAATGCTGATACTGCAACCAAGCTTGCAACAGCACGTAATATTAACGGTGTAGCATTTGATGGTTCTGCAGCAATTACTGTAAAAGCATCTACCACAAACGCCCTTACAATTGGAACGGGACTTTCAGGATCATCATTTGATGGTTCAGGTGCAGTAACAATTGCTATAGATTCAACAGTAGCTACATTAACTGGAACACAGACTCTTACAAATAAAACTCTTACATCTCCAATAATTGGAACAATTGTTAATACAGGAACACTTACACTTCCAACATCAACAGATACACTTATTGGTAAGGCTACAACAGATACCCTTACAAACAAGACATTTGATACAGCTGGAACAGGTAACGTATTTAAGATTGCTGGAACTCAAATTTCAGCTAACACAGGTACAGGATCAAACGTTCTTGCTACCAGTCCATCTGTAACTGGTCTTTCAACAGATACTCTTACAACAACTGGTAACGTAACAGTTGGTGGTAACTTGACAGTTAATGGTACAACAACCACAATTAACTCAACAACTCTTAATACAACAGAGCAGGTTCTTGTTATCTCTAATGCAGCCACCCCAACAGATGTAACCGCAAACGGTGCGGGAATTACAATTAAGGGTACTACAGACAAGACAATCAAGTGGTACTCATCAACAGGTGCTGTAACATTCTCTGAAAACGTAGATCTTGCTTCAGGTAAGACATACAAGATTAATGGAACAGATGTCCTAACATCAACAGCAGTTCTTGGTGTAACTGTAACAAATATTGCCACAATAACTGGATCTCAAACACTTACAAATAAGACTTTGACTACCCCAGTATTAAATGGTCCATCAGTTAACTCTGCTGGTATTACATTCTCAGATTCAACAGTACAAACAGTTGCTGGTGTACCATCTATAACATCAATAGATAATACAACTTTTGCAACAGGTACCGTAAGCCTTGCAACTGGTCTTAAAGATTATATGGTTAAGGTTGGAGCAAGCGTAACCATAACATTACAACAGGATTCAGCAGCAACATATCCAGTAGGATCATCTATTGATTTCTATGCAAATGGAACTGGAGCAGCTTTTGCAGCAGGAACTGGAGTAACAATAATCAATACCCCAGGATTAAAGTTTAGAGCAGTTGGATCAGTTGCAACTGCAATGAAGGTAGCAGCAAATACATGGTTGGTCTTCGGAGACCTTTCAGCGTAATTAAAATAAGGAGAAAATATAAATGTCAAAACAAGCAGGTAGATACTCAGAATCGGCAAATGATTTCTTGCAACCACTAGCTGTAACTTCACTTACAGCAACAGATGTAGGAACAAACAGACCGTACTCAGCAACAGCAAATACAACATCAGCAGCTTCTGCAGCGGGAACAGGTGGAGCAGTAAATCTTTCTTGGACATTGCCTGCAAATTCTCCAGCAGCGACTTCTTATACTATTACGAGTACTCCTGCAACGTACACCGTTAGTACTGGTTCCTCTACTCCTTCTTATACATTTGAAGGACTTGCTTCTAATACTTCTTATACATTTACAGTAGTTGCAACTAATGCAGTAGGTAGCTCAGATGCAACTACTTCTTCATCAGTAACTGTAACAACAGTTCCAAATGCTCCACAAAGTCCATCTGCTACAGCTCAAGTTTTATATGATACTATTGATTGGACAGATGGACAAAACGGCGGTCAAGCAATAACCAGTTACACCATAACATCAAGTGCAAATGGTTCTCAAACTGGAATTACTTCACATCCTTATAATTTTACAGAATCTGCAGGGGCACAAGATTATTATGTTGTATATGCACTAAATGCTAATGGAACTTCAGCAGCATCAGCACAAACAGGAACAGTAACAACACAAGCCCCATTCTTTCCTCCATTCTTTCCACCAGGGTTCTTTTCTCCACCAGGGTTCTTTGCCCCTCCAGGGTTTTTTCACCCACCAGGGTTCTTTGCTCCTCCAGGGTTTTTTCACCCACCAGGGTTCTTTTCGCCACCAAGATTTGGTACATCTTCAATTAGATTTAAAGAAGATGTTGTCGAGATTATAAATATTAGTATATAATATAATTTAAATGATAAATATTAATTTTAAAGAAGTTATAAAAAAACTTCGTCCAGTGACATGGATTTATAAAAACGATGAATCTAGAAAAAGATATATTGGATACATAGCTGAAGAATTATTTGAAGAAGAAGCATTTAAATATGTTGTTTCTTTAGATGAGGACGGGATTCCAAATGGAATTAGCTATGAGTCATTATCTATATATGCTTTAGAAGGTTTAAAAACAGCATATGCTGAAATAGAAAATTTAAGTAATAGGATTTCTTATCTAGAATCCAAATTGGATGAAAAGAGCAATTAAATTAAAATATTAATTTCCGTATCAAATTATTGCGATCCAGAATACGAAATGACAATAAGGTCTTTATGGGATAACGCTGGAATGAAAGAAAATCTTATATTTTCTTTAGTTTCAGAAGATTTTAAAGAATATGATTTTTCTTATATTCCAAGTAATCAATTATATTACAAACATTTTCCCCTAACAGAACATAGTCTTGAATATAGGGGCGGGGTATGCTGGTCTAGAAATCTTGCGACACAAGTTCCAGTAGATTATGATTATTATGTACAATTTGATTCTCATACATTAGCAGTAAAAGACTGGGATATTATGGCTTTGTCAGCTTATGAAAATTTAAAACATGTTTGGGATAAAATTATTATTTCTGGACACCCAGCAGATTATGAATATCTTCCAGATGGAACTATTAATTTTTATCAATTCCCACTTACTCCAACCTATGTAGAAAATTTAGAAGGCCTTGTTCCTGGTTATACTTTTCCAAAATATAATTCAGTTCCACTTAAAGAATATAAAGAGTCTGCTTGGATAACTGGTTGTTATATATTTGCTCCAAAAGCTTGGGTAGATGAAATAGGTATAGAAAAGCAATGGTCATTTAACGTTGAAGAATTTATGATGACTATAAAAAGTTTTAATTTTGGATGGAAAGTTTTAAGCTATGGACAAAGACACGTATTCCATCATTCCTCACATACACTTCCAGATGGATCTATAACTAGAAATAGATTTAGACCATGGGCAGATAGCAGGGCTAATGCTTACTGGCAACATGTTTATAGAGAAACTGATAAATTATCATACTTTATGTCAGAACCTATAGAAGGAATGACTTGGATGGGATTGTATAACTTTTTTGATGTTAATAAATTAGATAGAAAATATTTAGAATATATTCCTGATTACCATCAATATGGAAAATCAATAAAAAGACAAAATCTTGGGATGCCCCCAAGAAATTAAACATGATATACTAACATACATAGTAGATAGGAAAACTATGAACAACTATGACAGTTCATACCCATTACAACCCAACTGGTCAGCACAAGAACAGCTATTTAACGGAGTTTGGGTTTATAGAAATATATTCAAAAAAGATATAAATATTATAGATAGATTAAATCAAATTGGTCAGCAAGCAAATGTTGATAACGATTCTAGATATGAATGGACTTTTGGTTTTGTTGGATATGCAGATAAAAGACCAGAATATAGAGACTGTGAAGATATAAAAATTGGTCAAATAGATTATCCAAGAAATCAAACAGAACAATATGTTGGCGATCTTTGGAAAGACTTAAGGTCAATACAAAATCCAGCAGTGCAAGATTATTGCAGCAGATATTCATTAAGAATGAATTATTGGGAAGTAATGAATTGTATTAAATACGGACCAGGACAACACTTTCAAGAACACGCTGATCATGGATTTTCTTATAGTGCTACAGTTTCTTTAGTTGGTTATCCTAATGATGATTATACTGGAGGAGGACTATATTTTCCTAAATTAGGTTTAGATATAAAGCCTACAGCAGGAGATTTATATATATTTCCATCAACCTATCTATTTTCGCATGTAGCTAAACCAGTTGAATCTGGAACAAAATATTCTATAGTTACAATGCTAGATTACAATGATCATGCTCATAATCAAGAATTTATGCAAATGCGAGAAAAATGGGTTAGAAATGAACAGCATAAAAGCTTTTAAAGTAAGAGGAGAAGGATACGGCATTCTTTCTCAACTTTCAGTTAAAAGAGACTGGATGGATAATACTTGGGAAGCACATGCTTATAAATGTTTTCCAGTAAGTTTAACTAATCAATTAGGATGGGGAATTTCATTTCCTGAAGATATTACTTTTATCTGGGATGGCATTTCAGATTCTTCTCCAGATCATGTTAAGATTCTTAAAGGGGAAAAGTATGCTTATTCTGGACGGGCTAACGCTACAATAAGTTTTAATACAGGAATTAGGTTTGTTACAAATTCTGACATTTCATTACTGCAAATGCCAGTTCCAAACTACCCAAGAGATGGGGTTTCTCCTTTTACTACTTTAATAAGTACATCTTTTTTTCAAGGAGAGATTCCAGTAGCTTGGCAAATAACTAAACCAAATGTTGAAATTACAGTAAAAGCCAATACTCCCATTATATCTATTTTGCCAATTAATTTAAGTGAATTACAAAATTCAGAAGTTGTTTTTGAAGATATTTTAACAATGAAACATTTTATAGAAAATCCAGAAGAGTACGGTAACCTTGTTTATGAAATTAATAGAACTGGAAAATGGACTAATTTTTATAGAGATGCCGTTGATCATAAAGGAAATAAACTTGGAGAGCATCAAGTAAAAACAATTAAATTGCACGTTAAAGAGTAAATCTTGTTTTTTTTTATAAATATGGTAAAATTAATATATAGTCGAAAGTAGATAACCTAATGGTTGAAAATAACTGGAATAAAAACGAAATACCGCAATCAATAACTCCTTCTGGATTTTTTGGCAATTCTTCTGATAATATTGTTGAATTAGAAAATTTTATAACAGAATACGAGCAAAATAAACTTATGACATTTGCATTAAATAATAAAATTTGGGACGAGACAGAAACACACGTAGATAAAGACGGACTAGTGTTATATGATGCCAATATTTGGAAAGATAGAGTTTGTACATACAATTCTTTAATGGCTTCCGACCCATCAATCCTAGAATTAATTTATGATATGATTCGCAGATTAAAAATCGAAGTAGACAAATTTTTTAATGTAGATGTTAAAGAAACTGGACCAGCTATAGTTAGATGGCCTATAGGTTCAAGACAAGAACCACATGCAGATAAAGAATTTTGGGTGGGTGAAGAAATGGGAAGACCAAATGATTTTCCTTGGTATGATATAGCTGGATTGTTTTATTTTAATGATGATTACGAAGGAGGGGAACTATACTTTCCCCAACACGGTATAGAGTTTAAGCCAAAAGCAAGGGCAGCTTATTTTTTTCCAGGAGATAGATATTATGCTCATGGAGTAAGACCTATAAAATCTGGTAATAGATTTACATCTCCATTTTTTTGGACAATTAAAAAACATACTGGAGAAAAACAACCTCCAGTAGGATATATTGGTGGATTTGAAAATCCAGAATATAAAAAACTATTTGAGGGTGAATAAGATGAGTCAAATAAATTTAAGAACTGATATTAATAATCTGGATTGGATAGAGCTTTATCCTAATGTAATTGTTTATCAAAACATGTTAAATAATCCAGAAGAAGCTTATAAAATTATGATGAATTCAGAGCAATCTGCTGAAGGAAAATATTTTTTTAAAAAATGGGATCTTTGGGCTAGTTTTGGAACCTACACACAAGCAAAATTTGGAGAAGATCTAAATGATGCACAATTAGGTTCAGAGTTTGATCAAGAAAAAAATCTTTTTGATGAGATAGCGATAGCTTATGATAAAGCTATTTCTCATTATTTTCAACATACTGGAATAGATATTCCAGAAAAAGCAAGATATAGTGGTCAATCTTGGTGTAAATATTTTAATAAAATTGATACTTTAAAGAATAAAATGACAATGCAATATCACACAGATTATATTGTTTCTGAAAGAGATATGCCAGGTGAAAAGTTTCATACAACTTGTACTTTTTATATAAATGATAATTACAATGGTGGGAATCTTGAGTTTTATATTAATGGTACTATAGTAAATCATAAACCAAAAGCTGGAGACCTTGTAATATTCCCATCAACACAACCATATTTTCATGGAGTAAAAACCATTCCAGATGGTAATAAGTTTTTTATTAGAAACTTTGTAATGTCTGATTATGAAGGATCAAAAGAATGGTTAGATAATCAAAAAAAGTTTGGTGCCTATAGATGGGCAAAAAAAGAATTTGAAAGAATAGATTACGAAAATCCAAGAAATATGATGTATCTGCAAAATGGAAAAATTATTTCTTATGATGATCTCATGAAAATCAATGAAAAAGAAGGTCAAAATGAAGTATGATGCAGTATCTGAAGACATTCATATTTATAAAAATTTTTTAACAGAAGATGAATCTAAAAAAACTTTAGATGTAATTTTAGAGTATGCTGAAAGATTTCCAGATTACTGGAAAGGGATTTCTTTTTATGAATCATATTCAGCTGGGTACCCTGAAGTGGGAGACCCCATTTTTAAAAAATATAGCTTGCCAGATGATTGGTTTGAAATACTTATAGATAGATTTAAAGAAGCAGCCTCTATAGTTGCTGGAGTAGATAAAGACAAAATGTCAAGAATAAGTTTTCATGTACAAAGATGGCTTCCAGGGGCATATGCTCCATTGCATTCAGATAATTCGAGTAACGAAGGCGTTATGGGTGCATTTACTAGAAGTAGGTATGCTGGATTTATGTATTTAAATGATGATTTTGAAGGCGGTTTGTTAAAATTTCAAGCAGAGCATGGAAAAAATAATATAGAATTAAAACCAGAAGCAGGAATGTTTGCGATCTTTCATGGTGGACATAAAAATATGCATGAAGTTTCTATTGTTAAACATGGAACTAGATACACTTTAGGTTCATTTTGGGATGATAGAGAAGAATCAGATTACCCCCAAGAATTACGTGATGAATGGGCTAAAGAACTTGCTGAAGTTAGAGCTATGCAAAAAGAACAACAAAAAGATTGGCAAGAAGTAAGGAAAAAGGGTAAAAGACTTTCTCCTTATGGAGAAGAATATAAAGCTGAGGAAGTAGAATAATGCAGTCATCTAATGCTAATATTATAAATGAAAAAAAACAATATATAATGTTTAATCTTATTATGTTACATCCAAATATTTGGTACTGGGAAAATGTAATAAGTTCTCCAAAAGAATTAGTTGATTTTATCAATGAAGTGGATTCTGACAAAAGATCTTATGATGCAATATCTTCTTGGAGCCCATGGACCGCAAGCGATGACAAAAATCTTGTTTATGGATCCGTCAAAACAATTAACAATCAATATAATAAAATTAATACTGGAGACAATAGATTAGATCAAAAAACATTATATATAATAAATAGTTTAAAAATGGCTATTGAAATGTGCTCTGAAAGATATATTTTAGGACACAAATTAGATGTTAATAAATATAATTTAGATCAAAGAATGCTTTCTATTAAAAGATGGAATGAGGGACAAAGCATGGGTCCTCATTTTGATGGGCAAGACGGACATTCTGATTTAGGTTTTTCTTTAGTAACTTACCTAAATGATGACTACGAAGGTGGAGAAATACATTTTAAAGATCATAACATTACAGTTAAACCAAAAGCTGGAAGTTTAATAATGTTCCCATCTCAGATGCCGTTTGTACATGAAGTATTACCAATAACAAAAGGTACCAGATATATGATGCCAACTTCTGTTTTAACCTTGCCGTAATTAATGGTATAATCTATTTAGAATTGAGGAAAATATTATGTTTTTTGATAGACCAGATTGTATAACTCTTTCTAGCTATATAGATGCTTATGGAACCCCTAGTGGAGTTTTTGTTTTAAAAAACGTAATTGATCCAGAATTAATTAATAAAATAGAACAAGATCTAAAATTAATAGAAGAAAAATCTTTAAAGAATACAAGTGGATTGATAAACTGGTATGTTGATAAAACAGTTGATCCTTTTGTAGATACTATGTACATATGGGAAAAGATGAGTGAAATACTTTCCCCTACACATGTCCTACACCCACAAGCAGGTTTACTGAAAGTAAAACCAGGTGATGATGGTATGTTTATTCACGCAGACAGCCCAGGTAAAGGACAATGCCATCTTCTTTCACAAAGAGATACATGGTCAACATGTTGCCTTTTGGATTATGGGGTAGTTACATATTTAGGAGATTGGGAAGGTGGAGAGGTCTTTTATCCAAATATTAATCCAGATGGAACAATAAAAGATCATCTTAAAGACGGTCCAGAATGCTTAGAATATAAACCTGAAAGAGGAGACATTATTATTCATTCCGCATTTGATCCTTATTCACATGGAGTTAGAGAAGTAACATCTGGAATTAGATATGCTTTTTCAAATTTTTCTCTTAAAGCAATTGATAATCCTGGAACATTTTATAATTATGGAACTTCAGAATATTTTGAACAAATAGGTAAAAACGTACAGGAAAAATCAGTAACTGATGAACAATTAAAAAATTGGCTACAGCCTTTAAAGATAAACCCGCAATTTACCGAAGAAGCAATATTAAAAATGCAACAATCTGGACTTGAAGGTGAAGATCTAGCTAAAACATTCTTTGCAGACATGAAAGAATAAACAATTGAAATCAATAGAAGAAGTAGCAATTGGCATATATAAAATAGATAATTTTATATCAAAAGATGCTTGTGTTTTTTTAAAAAAATATTTAAATCAAGATTTATATGAAAGTCCAAGATATAATATTTATGGATCTCTTGGGTCGGAATATCCAAAATATTTAGAAATGATAGGTAATTATAAAGAAGACCCTGATTATAATATTGCAATTGATTTGTTTAATTCTATAATTTTGTCTTTTAGTAGTCCAGTTTCTTTTATGTTTAAAGAAGATCATATATTAAAACAAACTTACTATAGCGTCATGAAAAATGATAGCGAAAATGAAATTCATTTAGATAATTATTATTATGACGAATCTGGAGCCCTACAAATAAAAGATGGCTACTCACAAGATAAATCGGCAATGTTATATTTAACCGATGACTACGAAGGTGGAGAGTTATATTTTCCAAATCAAGATTTTTCAATTAAGCCAAAAGCAGGAACTATGATTTTCTTTGAAGGGGATCACAATAAACCTCATGGAGTAAAAAAAGTAATTTCTGGGGAAAGATGTAATATAATTACTTTTTTTGAACCTAGGAGTTTAAATGGATAATAAAACAAGAATACTTATTGACGGAAATGAAGTAGAAGAATTTGAGCAGGCTGTAGACTTAACCATACATACAAAATGTCCAGAAAAATGGTTGCTTATAGACCTAGAAACAGGACAGGAATATGTTGGTTCAGATAAGCCAAATTTATATGGAAAATGGAAAAGAATTAAAGATGCTATTAAAAAAGATAATCTGTAAGGTTAAGGGACACACGCTTAAATTAGCGGGATCTTGTCCATTTACCCAAAGAACATATGATTATTGTCAAAGATGTGACAAATTATTCCTTAAAGTGGAATAACTCAGTACAAAATATTCGTATTAAATTAATAGAATGGTAAAATAAGTTATTATGAGAGTAACTCCAGTTGAAGAAGTAAATTATGGCACCTATTTATGGGAAATGCCTAACGGTAGCCTTGTTGCTGACGAAGAAGGTAATTATATGTGCATTTACGCCATCAAAGGAGATATTAATAAAATTAAAGAATTAAAAGACTTTGCAAAATCTCATGGAATTGAAGAAGGAAAGCCTATTTGGTTTTCTGGACACCGACCAGTCTCCCAAGAAGAATACGAAAATCAAAAGCAAAGAATGGAATGGGGTCTTGTTGCAGATGAATGGGATATCCCAGCATTAAAAGAAGATCTACAACAAAAGAAAAAGATGGGAATCATATGATAAACCATACAGCTGATGTAGCAGATGATGATTTTGAAAAAAGCACAACTATCGAAATTGAAGGTGCTGCTTTAGGCACCTCCCCAAGACAATTACAAGAATCAGATTTTGATGACCCATTTTTAGGAAAAGCTGATGAATTATTAAAGCTTGAAGGTCTTAATCAAAATTTTAAAAGAAATGCATCACGTAAGTTACAAAAAGCTTATACGGGTTTAGATGATGCAAAGTCTAAAAAACTTGATCCACTTGATTTAACTGGATACTCTTTATTTCAAATCGTACAACCCCCATACAATGTGATGTACCTTGCACAGCTATACGACTTATCCCCATACCATCATGCTGCCGTAGATTCTAAAGTCGCAAATGTAGTGGGATTGGGATATAAATTTGAAGAGAACCAAAAAACTTTGGATAAATTGGAAGATGTTTCTGAAGACGAAACAAAACTAGAAAAAGTTCGTCGTAAAATATCTCGTGCAAAGGTAATGATGCGGGATAAGATCGAAAGTCTGAATTCAGATGATACTTTTGAAGAAATGATGAAAAAGGTTTATAGGGATCTAGAAGTTACTGGAAATGGCTATCTTGAAGTAGGTAGAACATCTTCTGGAACAATTGGTTACATTGGTCATATACCAGCCATTACAATGCGTATAAGACGCCATAGAGACGGTTTTGTACAAGTTGTATACAATCGCTATACCTATTTTAGAAACTTTGGCGATACGACCACACAGGACCAAATAGGTACAGATCCTCGTCCTAACGAAGTCATTCATTTTAAGAAGTATTCTCCAACAAATACTTATTATGGAATTCCAGATATTATGTCAGCTTCTAAAGCAGTTGCTGGAGATGAATTTGCAGCTCGTTATAACTTAGATTATTTTGAAAATAAAGCAGTTCCAAGATATATTATCGTATCAAAGGGTGCACGTCTAAATGCAGATTCCGAAAGAAAACTTTTGGAATTTTTTCAAATTGGTTTAAAGGGTCGTAATCACAGAACACTTTATATCCCTCTTCCATCTGATGGTGAAAACTCACGTATTGATTTTGAAATGAAGCCAGTAGAGGCGGGAATTCAAGATTCATCCTTCCAAAATTACTCTGTAGAAAATAGAGACCGTATATTAATTGCACATAGAACCCCATTATCTAAAATTGGACATGGAGTTCCTAGTCCATTAGATGATAAAATTTATAAAGAACAGGTTTCCAGACCTATGCAAGATGTTCTTGAAATGCAAGTTAATAAAATTGTTAAAGAATTTACAGACATGTTTAATTTTAGATTTGAAGAACTTACACTTACAGATGAGCTATCTCAAGCTCAAATTGATCAAATTTATCTAACAACTCAGGTTGTAAAGCCTAATGAAGTGAGAATGCGTATGGGATTAAATCCTATTGATTCTGGAGAAGAAGTCTTTGATCCCGCAGCAAAAGCTGCTGAAATTCAGGCACAAACTATGCAGTCTAGAGCCAGAGATAAAACCAGAAATGCTGCCCCAGAAGAAGCAGTAAGTGGTCGGGCTCGAAAAGGGGAAGGTAGAAAAGTACAATAATATACCACAAATATTTTGCGTTTGTGTGATATGTTGATATTATTTAACTTAGAATGAACATTAAAAAAGTACAATGGAATAATAGCGAATCAAGAATCAATTTGTCCTTTCCGATTGCGAAAGTAAACAAAGAGAAAAGAACTGTCGCTGGCTTTGCAACATTAGATAATATTGATCGTCATGGTGATATTGTAGCATCAGATGCATCAGAAAAGGCATTCCAAAGATTCCGTGGTAACTTACGTGAAATGCACCAACCAATTGCAATTGGCAAGGTGCTTTCTTTTTCTCCAGAAGATTATTATGATAAAGAATCTGGAAAAACATATAAAGGTATTTATGTAAATGCTTATGTATCAAAAGGTGCACAAGATACATGGGAAAAAGTTTTAGATGGCACACTAACAGGATTTTCAATTGGCGGAAACATTGTTCAATCTTCAATGGAGCCAGGAGATAAAGAAGACCGTCGTGTAATTAAAGAATATGAATTAATGGAACTTTCTCTTGTTGATACTCCTGCAAATCCATTAGCAAATATTTTTTCTATTCAAAAAAATGCAGATGGTACAACAATTATTAAAGGTATGGCAGCAGATACATCTGTTGAAAATGTTTTTTGGTGCAAAACAGATAAGATTGCATCATCTACTTCAGAAGTTTCTAAAGATTGTGTTATTTGTGGAGTAGGTATGGAAAGTGTTGGATGGATTGAAAGTTCAGAAACAGAAAAAGGTTTAGCAATTAGTAAAATTGTTGATTCTTATCTTAAGAAAGATGATGCTCCAGGCCCAGATCACTCAGCAACAACACAAGACGGAGATGCTGGAACAATTGATTCCAAAGCAACAATTAATTTATATCCTGATCAAAATAAAGCTAAGAAAAAGCTAAGAGAAAAAATAAAGAAGTCTGAATCTGGAAACGATTCAGAATATGCTAACGAAGGAGGTAATAAAATGGCAGACGAAACAAATAACGATGCAGTTGCAGATGCAATTGAACAAATCGTTGAAGCAGCAGAAGAAGCTATTGATGCAATTGTAGATTCAGCAAACGGATCACAAGATCAAGATGCTCCAGCTGCAGATGCAGCTCCAGCAGCAGATGCTCCAGTTGCACAAGACGCTCCAGCAGCAGATGCACCAGCAGATGCAGCTCCAGCAATCCCAGCAGCTCCAGCAGAAGAAAGCGTAGAGAAGTCCGTCACTAACGCAGAAGCAACAAATCCTTTTGCAAAAATGTTGACTGAAATGCGTGACCTTTTCGGTGATGCATTGACAAAGAATTCTGCAGACGTAGATGTGAAAATACAAAAGTCGGTAGAAACAGTAGAAGCAGCTCGTGCACAATACGAGAATGCAGTTTCTGAAATTAAGAAGGAACTTACTGATCTAACGAATAACATCGCTGATTTCTTCAAGAGATTTGAAGAACTAGAAAAGCGTTTTTCATCATATGAAAACGATACTGCAGTACAGAAGTCCATTGGTGACGTAGACAGCTCATCAAGGGATACCAAGCTCCAAAAGAATTTGGAGTTTAATTGGCAAGGATCCTTCCTCGGAATCCAAAGCTTATAAAAATCGAAAAAAATAAAGGTGGTGAAATAAATAAATGAGCAATGAACTATTACAAAAAGTAATTGATACAACAAATCTTGGAACATCAGGTTCAGATCTATCAGGTGATGGCCGTACCCATTCAGGTACTGGTCTTCTATACCCAGATCAAGCTAACCGTTTCCTAGATTACATGTGGGATGCAACAATTTTGGCAAAGGCAGCACGTACTATCCGTATGCGTTCCAACACAACTGAAATTGATCGTGTCTCAGTAGGACAACGTCTAATGACTGTTGCAGCAGAAGAGAATCCTCGTGATTATGTTAACGCAAATAACGACCAATTCACAAACGCAGCAGCAACATTCTCTAAGATCTCTTTGACAACTCGCAAGCTTCGTCTTGATTGGGAACTTTCAGCAGAAGCACTAGAGGATAACATCGAAGGTCCAGATCTAGAAGATCATATTGCACGTCTGATGGCAACACAGGCTGGTAATGATATCGAAGATACTCTTATCAACGCTACAGGAAGCGGAAGTGGACTTATGTCTGCATTCGTCGGTTTCCGTGCTAATGCTATCGCAAATGCACACGTCGTAGATGGAAACGCACAAGGTCTAGACAAGGCTGTATTCAACAAGGCAATTAAGACAATGCCTCGTAAGTACAAGCAACGTCGTAATCAACTTCGTTTCTTCACAGGATCAAACCTAGTACAAGATTATCTATATAATCTTACAGCTAATGCTGGTTCTGTAAATCCATGGGATATCGCTTCTGGCGTTATTCGTGGAGATGTGGTTGCAAATGATGGCGGACCTGGTTCAACCACTCCGTTCGCATTTGGTATCCCAGTAATTAACGTACCTCTTATGGATGAAACTCGTGATTCCACAGGTAAGTCATACGGTGATTCAGGTTATGATGCTTCAGGAGGTTTGTTCGGTGATCTTCACTTGACATTCCCACAGAACTTCATCGTTGGTATCAAGCGTGATGTTGTTGTCTATCGTCTCTTCCAACCAAAGAAAGACACAATTGAATATACACTATTCATTCGTGTAGGTTGTGCATTTGAGAACTATGACGCACATGTTATCGTTAAGAATGTTAAGGTTTCAGGTACTGACTTCGGTACTCTTGGATCTGTAACACACGGTTCACTAGTATCTAACGCAGATACTCGTACACGTGGTACATTCTAATATAACCTTTTAAGGTGCAAATAAGCGGGGGATGTTAATCATCTCCCGCTTATATATTTAAAATGGTATAATAGGTATTGACATGAAAGGAATAATAAATGTCATTTGACACACTAAAAACTACTGAATTAAAAAAAGTTGCTGAAACATTCGGTATTGATTTACCAGAAAAGAATACAAAGCAAGCACTGATACTAGCCCTACAAGAAGAGGGTATTACATATGATATGTATGCTAAGTTTAGCGGTGCAGAACAAGTAGAAGTTAAAGATACAGATTTAGACAAGCCAGCTAAAAAGGTAAAGCTAGATAAAGCAAATACTGTTTTAGTAAGAATGGATAGATTGAATCCATCATATAGTACACATGGATACACATTCACACAAGATCATCCATTTATTGCTATGTCTGAAGATGAAGCACAAAGAATTTTTGATACAGAAATAGGATTCCGTCCAGCCACTCCAAGAGAGGCACAGGATTTCTATAATTAATTAGGGGGTAAGTCAGTTGCATCAAATAGTTAGAGGTACAACAGAACTTGCAGAGTTCGAGATATATGTAAATGGGCAACTGGCCAACGCAGATGGTGATGTTGTTGTCTCAGTTACAGATGCTAACTATGGAACCGTAGTAGGAACTGGCGGGACTGCAACAAATGACCCTGCACTAGGTAAATATACATTTGACCTAGATTCATCTTATACAACACTTAATAGAGTACTGAGGTTGCAATGGGATTATACTGTAAATGGAAAAACAGTATCATCTGAAGATTTTTATGAAGTCTTCACTCCATACGCCTCAGTTTCTTCTATAATGGATTATTATAATTTTGGCACAAGGGCACAAGATCTTGATTACAAGAGCGAGCAAGAAATTATTATGGCAGAACGTGTAGCCCGTTATCAAATTGAAGCATATGCTGGGCAATCATTTGGAAGATACTGGGGAGACCAAGAAGTATTCGGATATGATTCAGATGCAATAGAATTAACTCAGCGTATGGTCAATGTAGAAAAATTATATGAAGATGGTATTCTTGTTATTGATTATACACAAGATCCAGTCTATAATTCTTTTGGATATGACGTAGAACTATCAACAACAAACAAAGCATTGCGAATTGTAAAAAATGCTCAAGATGTTATTTATGAAGGTCAATTTGATCCTACAATTCTTTATTATGGACGATTTAGACAATATGCTAGATATAAAGTTTATGGAGAGCTAGGGTGGACTTATGTACCACAAGACGTTAAACATTGTGCAGTTAGATTAGCTGGAAATTTACTTTCCCGTGACGCCCAATGGCGTGAAAGATATTTGAAAAAAGTTGACCTTTCTGAAATTTCATTTGAATTAGCAGACGGAGCATTCAATGGAACTGGCGATGTAATCGTAGATTCAATTCTTGATAATTACAGAAATACAGGGATTGTGATAATCTAATGTTAGATTCGTATATTAGTAGTGTTATGAATATGACTGCTGATGTACTGATTCAGCAAAATGAGCAATCAGAGTCAAGCGGTACTATAACCAGAGAATGGGTTTATGATCGTACAATTAGATGCAAAATAGAACCTTTAAAGTCATCTGGTGGCGGAAATCGTTATGATAATAAAAAATTTGATATTGGTAAGCACAATGAATATGACGAAAAGCTACAATTAAAAATGAAATGTTTAGTCCCATTTTCAAAGCGTTGGAGAATCACTGCAATTAGATCTAGTGATCAAAAGCAGGTTTATACTGAAGTTGATAGATACGATAATCCAGATACTATTTTTGATGTCACTGCATCCCACGCAATATTAGATCCATTTGGCAAAGTATCATATTACGAAGTAACGCTGCAAAGGGTACATGTTCAAAATGATAACAATACAACCAAGTAAAGCAGATATATTAAATATAGAGTCTAAACTAAATGTAAAAATTGACGGGGTAAAAGAATTATCTAGTCCATTAGTACTATCAGAATTAGCCAATGCTATATTTACAATAACTGCAAATGCTTTTGTAAAAGCTATGAATATAGAAGCAAAAGGAAATCCTAAAAAATATCATCATATTTATGAATGGAATAAAGTAGGGCTTTCATCTGGCAGATTATTTTTTTTGTATAAAGAATCTACTAATAATGGTTTATTAGTTATTAAACCTGGTTTTACCAAATCTAAAACCAAGGTTCCAGTTGCACCAGAGCTTTTAATGCCAGGCAAAACAGGTAAAGTTGTAGCATCTAAATATATTTTTAGAGATAAAGCTTTTATTATGGAATCTGGCAAACCTATTATTTATCGTGCATCTAAAAATTTACCTATTCCAGATAATGGCAAAATTAGATTTGTGGCTGCAGGAACTGTAATCAAAAACTATAATCCTGGAGGAAAACAAGTAAAAGGATCGTTTGAAAAGTTTTATAGTTTATGGTTCGCAACAAAGGCAGCCTCAATTATTAATGCGTCTGGAATTACCACGGCTATAGATGCTGAATTGGCTAAAGTTTTAGAACAGAATAATGCGGGGCCTGCTGAGGTAAGAACTGCTATAATTAATCTATTAAAACAATATTCTAGGGGAGCAGAAGTTATATGACAGACTATAAATTAACAGCTTCATCTGAAATAAGAAAGTATCTTTGGGATAATATTAAAGATGCAGAAATTCTTGATGAAAATGATTATTATGCTGATGGGTTTGCATCTGCCTTAACCCCTATAATTCCAACGCAGCAAGTTCCAGAATTCAATAATCTTCTTCCAGGAAGAACTTATTTAATTTATGATTTTGAAGTAAAAACAGTGCCAGTACAATGGTGGATGACAGAAGAATCTATGACCATAACTGTTATTTCTCAAAATTATGAAGTAATCAATCAAATTAACAATTTGATGCATGATTTATTTAGAAGATATGATCAGAGTGCTTCAGATTTAAATGCCTATCTTGATGGCGATACAGATTTCATATATCATCACATAATGATAGATTCAATCATGTCCCCCGAGCCATTTAGCACTGAAGGTGACTACCAGATGGCTAGTACGACCTTTACCTACAACTATTCTCGCAAATTAGACGGGAACGGAAGGTTCTAAATTCGTATTATAGTCCCAATATGTTATTATTGTGTTACGAGGAAGATTTTGTCAAATTTTAAAAACAATAAGGTGGTGAAATAAAAAATGGCAGCAAATGTAAAAAACGTACTTGTAGGTGCAGCACAAATTTTCGTGTCAACAAAAACCAACTCTGATCGCCCAGTAACCGTTCCAGGTGCTGGTGATCTAGCATGGGGAACACAAAAGGCAGCAGGATACCTAGATGCAAGCTCTAAGTGGCGTGATGTTGGTTACACCAACACAGGACTTGAAGTTTCATATGAACCAGGTTATGGTGAAGTTATGGTTGATCAACTTCTAGATGCAGCACGTTTGTTCAAGCAAACAATTAAGGTAATGCTTAAGACTGAACTAACAGAAGGTACACTAGAAAATATCAATCTTGTTTTCGGACAATCAGATCCAATTCTTACTTATAGCGGTTCAACAGGAACCAGCGATACAACATTTACAGCAGCATCAGATACAAACGCAGCAGCAGTAAATGCTAAGCTAAATCTATCAGGTGGTGCTCTAGGAGATGCTCCAGTAGAGCGTTCTATCGTTGCAGTGGGTAATGCCCCAGCAAACCTTGGAACAGAAGCTACTCCAGTAGATGCTTCTACAGTAACAAAGAAAGAGCGTATCTATATCGCACGTCGTGTGGTACAGGTTGAAGTTACATCTCATGGTTTGAAGCGTGATTCTGCAACTGTATTCCCAGTTCAGTTCCGTTGCTTACCTGATGACAACGATGCTTATGATGGTGCAGAATACGGTGTAATTATTGACCGTGTTTACAGCACTCTCTAATACAACTAAATAGTTTAATATAATAAGGTTTCTGCCCCGAAAGGGGCGGGAACTTTATGTTTTTTATATTAAAATTGGTATAATCATACATAGATAACTAAAGGAGAATAAATGCCAACAACAGTATATGAAACGCTTGAAATTAAGCTTTCTAACGGCAACACTATCAGTGTCAAACCATTAACAATTACAAATTTAAAAAAGTTCCTAGCAATCGTCAACAAGCTAAATGATGAATCGGTAAAAACCGAAGAAGATGCTATGGAAATCTTTATTCAAGCTGGCATGGTTTGCATGCAACAATTTTCGCCAGATCTTGCAACAGACAAAGAGTTATTTGAAAACACAATTGAAATTCCAACATTAATGAAAATTCTGGAAGTTGCAGGCGGTCTCAAACTTAACAATGACGACCCAAACTTCCCAGGGGCGAATCTAGCTGGGAATCTCTAGATCTCGCCTCTTTAGAGTCCGAAGCTTTTCTTCTAGGTCAATGGAAGAATTACGAAGAACTTGAATCTTCGTTATCTATTGAAGAGTTGTTATTGACATTGGATGCTATCCGTAAAAAAGATGCAGCAGACAAAAAGTTTTTAGCAGCACTTCAAGGAGTTGATCTAGATGAAAATTCAGAAGAAGATGAAGATATAACCAGTATCAAGGGTTTCAGAGCACAGCAAGAAGGCTTTGGAATTGGCTTAGGTCTAGGTTATGTAGTGGAGGAATAATTGAATAATATTCAATTAAATATTGTTGCGAATGCTCAGTTCCAACAAGTCTATGCAGAAGTAGCTAAATTAAAAGAAGCGATGCTATCGCTTCAAAAAGCTTCTGTTGGTGGACCCTTTACTCCTCAAAACGTAGCAAGTATAAGACAAGCACAAACAGCTTTTGACAATGCTATTCTATCAACTAGAGCATTTAATATTGAATCTGTTGCGATGTCCAGCAATGTTGAGAAGTTTGGAAAATCTTTAGCTTCGGGACAATTAAGTTTAAATCAATATTATAAAATTTGGCGGGATAATGCAAAAGGCACTTCTGCAGAATTAGATGCATTAGCTACATCACAAGCTAGATTAAATAGATCTATAGCAATTGCAGATCCTCTTCGTCCAGGATATGCTAAGTTAGTAACAGATATAAATGGTGTAGTTACAGCAGAAGAAAAAGCTACATTTTATCAACAAGCATTAAACACAGCATTACAGCAAGGATCTACCAAATTAATTGATTTTGGTAAGAACATGCAATGGGCAGGACGACAAATGACTGTAGGTCTTACAGTTCCTATGGCTCTATTCGCAACGGGAGCAGCAAAAGCTTACCTAAGTTTTGACCAACAAATGACTAGTATGTTAAAGGTATACGGATCACATGCTACAGTTCAATCACAACAAACTTTAGATACAATTAGAAAGCAAGTAACTCAGTTAGCTTCTGATATTGCTCATACTTTAGGTATAGCTATGACAGATACAGTTACTATTGCTAAAACATTTTCATCTATTGGTCTTGAAGGCCAAAATCTTATAGATACTACAAAAGCTACAGCAACATTGATGAAGCTTGGTGATTTAGCTGCTACAGATGCTGCTAATTCTATGGTATCTTTGCAAAATGTATTTAAGCTTCAATCAAATCAAATGCAAGATGCAGTTAACTTCTTAAATGCTGCAAAGCACTCGACATCTACAACTATGCAAGATATCATTGATGCTATTCCTAGAGTCGGTCCTATTTTGCAACAAATGGGTGGAACTTATAAAGACTTCGTAACTCTTCTTGTAGGTATGAAAGAATCTGGTATCCCTGCAGCACAAGCAGCTAACGCTATTAAATCTATGTTTGCATCCATTGAAAATCCAACTACTAAAGCAGTAAAACTTTTTGATTCTTTGGGAATTAGTCTTAAAGGAATAGTTACAAATGATCAAAACAACCCACTAAAAATGGTTCAAGATTTACAGGTAGCATTAGACAATCTTCCATCATTAACTAGACAACAAGCTATTGAAAATTTATTTGGTAAATTTCAATTTGCTCGTGTAGAAGCTTTGTTAGGAAACTTAGGAAAAACTGGATCACAAACTCAAAAAGTTCTTGAACTTTATGGACAATCTAATGCACAGTTAGCAGCAGTTGCTAACCAGGAAATAAACATAGCAAGTAATCAAACCCCAGCAGCTCAATTTGCAAAAATGAAGGCAAGCTTGCAAGCAGATCTGATTCCACTTGGACAAACATTTTTAACTGTAGCAACTAAAATAGGTAATGTTATTGATAGAATTGCAAAAGGCTTTAACAGTATTGGTATATTTGGAAAAGCTTTTCTTGCTATTTTTGCGGGAGCTGCCATATTAGGTCCAATAGTTATGCTTGTTGGTTTATTTAGTAACTTAGCAGGACAGGTATTTAAAGGCTTAAATTATATAAGAATGTTTAAGCAAGGCATGGATGCTGCTGGACCATCACAAAATAAATTTGTTGAAGGTATTCACGCAATGCGAAACTTCTATCAAGATCTTGATAAGAGTACAATTGCTGCTCGTAATCAGATGGACCTTATGCCAGAAGCCATTACAAGTAACGCACAAGCATTTGATATTTTAAGTAAAGCAATTAGTGATTTAACACTCCAATTTCAAGCATTGACTGTTGCACAAGCAGAAGCAATGGGAATGCCACTACCTACAACTGTTAATAGACCATTCAATATACCATTTCAAGCCCCAGGATTTGCAACTGGAGGATGGGTTCCAGGAAACCCTTCCAAGGGAGACGTATACCCAGCAATGCTTACTGGCGGGGAAGCAGTAATTCCAGCAGCACAAGCACAAAAATATCATACAGTTGTCAATTCAATGATTAAAGGTAATCTTCCAGGATACATGTCTGGATACTTACCAGCAAGAACACATGCAGCTTTGCCATTTGAACAAAATTCTTCACAGTTTACATCTGGAATAAATATGGCAGGTTTGGAATCTTTATTCTCTGAATTTCCTAATTTTGTAAAAGTTGTTTCAAATTTAGTTGTAGAATTGCCACAAAAATTAAATGTTGCTTTAATACAAGGAAAAGCAACTATTGAAGATTTTTCAAAAGCTTGGGCTGCAAGGTCTGGAAAATTTAATTTAGCTGCAGGTTTGGGTGGAGCAAATGTAGAAGATCCAAAAATTCAAGCAGCTTTAGCAAAACTAGAAGAAGAAATCGGAGCAAGAACAATTGCCATGTCTGATGGCACAGTTTCTGATGAACTTTTAGCAAAAACTACTAACGATGTAATTTCTAAATACAAAAATTTAAGCACTGCAGAAGGACAAGCAGCCAGAGCTTTATATGAAGCTAGTCAACAAATAGGTCAAGTAAGAATACAGTTTTCAACAGAAGCCCTGAGGGCAGGATTACAATCTGGCAAATTTACAACTGTAGGAAATAGCGTTTTATATCAAAATCAAGAAATAGCAAGACTAAAAGGAAAAACTAAAACTGGATTACCAACATTTAGACCCGCCAGTGCATTTAATCCTTCTGGAAATTATTCTAGAATAGCTCTACAAGGACAAGAATTATCATCAGAAACTGCTTCACTTGCAGAACAACAGCTTATGGCAGAAGCAAGAAAAGTTCCACTATCTGCATTAACGGCTATGAAACAGGAAGCAGGAATTGCAAGCCCTGCACAAGAATTTAATGTACAAGTAGGACAACCAGTTACTCAAGGTGTTGCAGCAGGTATGGTTGAAGCAATTCCAGAAGTTCAAAATGCTGGAAGAACAGTAACAACAACAATTGTAGATGATTTAGCTGCATCAACGGATAAGATTAAAACAACTTCACAAGCAATGTGGGTTCCAGCCCAAGAGGACGCAGCAATAGCAGGACAAAAAACTGGAGATAGTTTTATTGGCGGAGTAGAAGAAACAATGGGTAGCCCTGCTACACAATCAAGAATGTCTAGGGTTTTGGGTAAGTTTACCAATATGGGATTCATGGGTAAATCAACAATTGGTATGGGAGCCATGATGGGTGGATCTATGCTTGGATCCGCAGTAGGAGGTTCAGCTGGTTCTGCTTTAAGTGGAGCTTCAACATTTGGTTCTATGGCATTAATGATGGGTGCTTCAGGAGGTTTATCAGCAGGTTTAGCAGCACTTGGAGCTGCTATTCCATTAATTACAAATGCTTTTAAAACAGCAGCAACAGATATGCGTGTTCAAGCAAATGAATTAAAAGGTTCTTTTTCATTAAGCACTTCAGCAGCTAATTATTTTGGAGTTAAATTTACTCCATTAGCACAATATGATTTTGCTGGAATTGCTGATGGTTTAGGAAAACATGTAGCTTCAATTAAAGCAAATAAAGCAGCAGTAGATCAACTAACACAGGCATATTTATCTGCCTCAGATCAAATGACAAAAGATTATTTGGCTGGATTGAAGAAAGAATCTCCTTCAGGTTTACAAGCAAAAATATCAGACAAGTATGCTTCAAATATTGCATCTGGGATGTCCCCACAACAAGCATTGCAAGATGTTACTTCTATCATGAATGCTGTTAATGTTAGTAGTATCAATCAGATTGGTATTAGATCTAAACTAGATCAAAAACTAACATCTGGACAGGCTTTAGCTCAAATATTAAATACTGCTGTATCAGTTAAGCCAAAACAAAGTATTGGTGGTAAAGCGGGAGCCCCTACAGCACAACACAATGCAGCAGAAGCAGCTAAAGAAGCAGCTGATAATGTAAATACAATTTTAATAAATATGGCTGGAGTTAACTCAAAAACTTTTGGAGAACTTTATACTAGTTTAGACGAAACATCTAAAAAATTAATTAATACAGATAAATCTTATAAAAATTTTACAGACAGCGTTGCTGGAGGAAGTAAAGATGTAATTCAATTTGCATCAGATTTTAGAAATGCTAAAGGTACAACTGAACAGTTTAGTGCAGCAATAAGATTATACAATGCTCATATTTTTACTTCAGGTCAAATGTTAGATATGCTTAAGGGCAAAACTAAACAAACCTTTGATCAAGCTTTTATGTCAAGTTTGTCAAAATTAACAGCTTACGAAACAGCAGCTTCTGGTGGAGGTGGCGGTGGTGGCGGTGGTGGAGGTGGTGGCGGAGTAACTACTACAGATTATTCTAAACAATATAGCCCGTTAATTAAACATTTGACAGATGTACGCAAGCTTATTCAGGCACAGGCGGATGCTCAAAAGAAGTATAACGATCAATTAAAGGCTACTCAAGATTATCAACAAAAGCAATTAGATTACTTTAATCAAATGAAAAACGCTTATACATCAGGTAACTTCTTAGGTGCTGCACAAATGCAGAGTAGTGCTCAAGCAGCTCAAGCAGATTTTGCTGCAACTGTACAGCAACAAAAACAATCTGATGCTATTGCTAATCTAGATAACATTTTGTCTTCAGTACAAGAAGCAAGCACTGGTGGAACTTCATTTGCTTCTTGGGCAAAAGCAAACCCAGGAATTGCAAGATTTGCTACTTCTAAATATGATAGTTCACTTCTTGGTGGAATGACAGCATCTAATTATTCTAATAAAACTGGTGGTATAATTTCACAAGCAAATGCAGCACAATCAGCTGCTTCTGCAGCAGCAAGTGGCGGAACATTTCAAAATCTTGTAGTAAACATAAGTGCAGATAACTCTGTAATACCAGAACAATTTGCACAGACTTTGGCAGCACAAATTCAAGCAGGGGTTCAAAAAGCTTATGCAAAATCAAATACTACAAATAGCATAACTGCTAAAACAAAGAACCCGAAAGTAGGTAAGTAATGAGTTATAGCATTAATGCAGGTATTAGTTTATCCTTAGATGGAAATACTTGGTATACCCTTACCGATCATAATAGAAAAGAAATAGACGTTACTCCCGCCCTGATTGAGCAAGCTCAAAGAATGGCTAATGGTAAGATGAGAAAATATGTTATTGCTTCAAAGAAAACAATAACTACTTCTTGGGTTGACATCCCATCAAAAACTACTAGCACAGTTGATCAAGGATATTCATCTGCATGGCTTGAGGCATTTTATAATGCTAACGTATTTGTTCCAGTATATGTAAAATTTACACATTCTAGAGAAACAAAACCTACTACAGGATCTGCTCCAGACGATTCAACATTTGCTACAGCAAGAATAAATTCAGAAATAATTCAATGCTTTATTACTAAATTTACGTTAAAGACTAAACACCGTAATATCAACTTTGACTATGTTGATATGGATATAGAATTTACGGAGATTTAATGCTTAACAATGTAGACAGTTCTGTTTTTTTAAATTCAAGTGAAATTAATTTACTTCCAGTTGTTTCTGCAGAATGGAATCAAAATTTATTTAATCCTCCATATATAACTGTTGCAGGACTTGGGGTAAAAGAAACTGTAACTGCTGGAGCTTCATACACATCAGTAACTGACAGCAATAAGCACCCAAACTTTACTACAAATAGCTTTGCACTATCTTCAAATACGGGATCGGTTTCATATTCAGTAACCCCTACATCTACTTCTGCAGCTTATAAAATTGTATTTTATGCTAAATCAAGTATCTATACCCCTATAATGCTTAATGCATATGCTAAGGGTACACAGACACAATACGGGTCAACATCAGCTGAAATAAATAGTTATGGCTGGACTAAAGTAGAAGTTATGATGGGCGGGTCTGGAAATGATGACCCCATATCAAGTATCAATTTTAATATAGTCTGTAATACATTTACTAATTATCCAGGAGACGCTACAATTTATTTTACCGTCCCAGAAGTATATGCCAATCAATATTTTAATTATCAATACAATTCTATCTGGCCAACAGATGCTCCATTTTCTTATTTTAGACCAGGAGAATCATATGTTGGAACTGGAAACTCTAATATATCATTACCTAGTAATTTTAGGCAAGTAACTTCTGGAGCAACAAATGGTTTTTCTGGAACTTGGTATGCCCCAGTTAGTTCAGTATTGGAAAACCCACAGTATCTATTTGTAACGCAATATAACCCATTTATTAAAAATATTTTACCTACAGATATTGCTACTTATAAATATTTTGTATCAGATGCTATTTCAACACCAGCAATTTCTGCACTTTATCCATCAGCAATAAGTACAAATAAATTAGTTTTAAAATTTAATACTTCAGTGGCTGTACCTAATATTTCTGTTTATCTAAATGGATCTGGCAATACTGCTATATATTCTGGAGCTATCCCATCAAATGGAGTTTTGATTCTGTATTATAATGGGTCTGGGTGGGGAACAACGCAATGGTCTTTAATGCCTTCCTTTAATTCATCTGGACAACTAAGTCTATATACAACTGTTAGTGAAATCACAGTAAAGCATAATAGCGATCCAGTACTTAATTCTAACTTCCCTACAAAAGCAGATAATATTCAATATACTGAAGACTATAAAAGAATGCACCTTATTGAAGTTTCCCCTAGACTTGAAGTTGATTTAAGTGATTATGTACAAGATATAACTATAACAAAACAATTAGACAGTAAAAGTACTATAGTTCCACTATCAACAATTAATACGGACGATGCTGCAATAAACTTGAGCGGTATTCCAATTTTTACTGGAACTGATCCAATACCTTTATTCTCAAATCAGAGTAATTCAAACTCTTCAATCTTAGCTAATATGCTGAGAAAGAATATAAAGTTTTATGTAAACTGGCATTTGCTTTCGTATACCGATTCTTCAAATACATACAATTCTTCAGGTTCATATATTCCAGCAGGAGTATTTTATTCAGACAATTGGGAAGAACAAGATATAGATACCATTAAAGTACAATGCTTTGATATTATCAGATATCTGCAAACCTTGCCTGTTCCCGATTACGTATCAAATTATAAAACTGTTTTTGATATTATTTCTACTTTATTAGATAGGGCGGGATTTACAGATTACGACATAGACTCTCTTTATAAGATAACTAATGATCCATCTTCGCCTATGGACATGTCTTATTTCTTTGTAAATTCTCAAGATACAACTATTGCAGCAGCATTAACAGATTTATTTTTAGCTTATCAAATTGGTGCCTATATTGATGAATATGGAGTTATGAAGTTTTTAAGCTTAGCTAATATTTTAAATCCAGCAAGCAGTTCAGTTTCTTTAACTGATTCTCAAATATATCAAGGCGGTTATTCTGTATCTAATATAGGTAAAGTTGGTAAAATATCTTTAAGATATCAAGAACCTAAAATAAAACAAACATTAGCATTACAAAATGCCACCGACCCAACTCAAAAGACTTCCCCTTCTTTTATATATACTACATCAACAGCACAGCCTTGGATTAGTCAGACTACAGATGCAGTAGGTTTTAACTATTTAAATCAAAATATGGGTGAATCTGATAATAGTTTTGCTTATAATGTAAATGATTTATTAGACATTTTTCATACATTTAATTTAAACACAAATGGTTATGCTGTAATAGAAGATGAAATCGTTTCATTTAATTATAAAGAATATACTATTGCATCAGGATCTAATACTAAAACTGTATCAGTAAAAAGTGATATAGAGTTAGCTTCAGAAGTAGATCGTTTTGTAAAAGGAAATGTAGCTCCACAATTAACTCTTTCTGACGGAGATTCAAATTCCACAGTATCAAATGTTACTATTACCCCAACTGGAAATATTACAAATGTTCAAAGAGGTTTATTTGGCACTGTTCCTTCCGCTCATAATATTATTACTAGTCTAACAAGCAAATCCTTATCTCAAGCAACAGCAGCAACGGATTACACAGTAACGGCGGGAGGATCAAATGCTTCAGTATCATTGTTTAAGCCATATACAGCTGTATCCTCAGATCAGTCTAATCCAGGAATAAATGTAATTAATTGCAGTGTTCCAGCTACTGAAAAACTATTAGTATACCCAACTACTCAAAGAGATGTAGGATATCATACCTATTCTACAAAATTTAATCTTGCTGATGATAATAAATTATCAGCTGCTGGAATATTTTTTAATGCTACCAGTACAGATTCTTTAGACCAAGCATTTTTTGTAGAATTTATAAGAAATTATTTAGGAACAAAAACTACAATAACTGGAACCGATCCAGACACAGGGGCAGACATAACTACAACCACTCCCACATATCAATATTTAATAGCAATTTATAAATGGAATGAAGGAAATGGCGAAGATGTAATTGCCTGGACTGATATTACTGGCATGACAGGAAATATTGTAAATAATTTTGAAAAGGTTTTAGTTAAAAAAACTACATCAGATTCTTATTCTTATGAGCCAGGAACAGATGCTGTTTTTCAATTAAAAGTAGTTAACTATGCTTCTGATGGTTCTGATGGAGAAGATGTAGGTCAAGTTATAGATGTATTCTTAAATAACGCCAAGATTGTTGGATGGCAAGTACTAGATCAATCTACAAATCAATGGAAACAAACTTCTTCCAATTTAAAAACGGGAGTTCCAAAGCTACCAACCTTAGATCAAGCCCCATCTACTAATAGTGTTTTTGGATCATATATGTCAACTCAACCAGTTGTGATACCTATATCTATAAATGGAGAACTAGGTCTTGCATCTATTGTTTATAACGAGGGTAATGCAATTAACTCTACTGTAACAGTAGGATCTTTTAGAGAACTATATGCAACAGAAGCAATCTTGCAAGATAGAAGCAATAATTATTGGTATCAGACACAACAATTCTTAAATGGAATGATTCAAAATCAAAATATATTTAATTTGAAGAAAAGCTATATAATGCAAACTCAACCAACGATTACTGGTATAAATGTATATGATGTTCAGTACCAAACCCCAGCAGCTACAAATGTTGATATTTTGCCAGTACAATATTATCAGTTATATTTTCCGACAGGTGCTCCCGCCGATAATCAATATAGACAAGAAATTGTAGTTGATGAATATGCATTAGCCTATTCCACACCATTAAATACAGGTTTTAGAGCAAAGTTTGCTATAGCAAACAATTCTCCTTATTTAGTTTGGATACATAAAGACCCAGATCAATTAAATACTACTAGTACTCACCTAGTATTATGGACCCATGAAATTGTGGCCCAGTCAGACCCTTCAATTATTGAAAGGGTTTTAAATATAAATAACGTTACAGAAGTAGCTCAGGTAGATTCTCCATGGATCCAATCCTCATATGCTGCTAATAAAATGATAGGACTAATTGCTAATGCCATAGAAGGCTTCTCTAAAGACACCACAATCAAAATTTTTGGTAATCCTTTAATTCAGCTTGGCGACATCATTTCAGTTACATATAAATTGACGGGAATCAACCAAAGACTATTTGTAGTACAGTCTGTAAAACATACTTTTAAAAATGGTCTTGAAACAGATTTGGTTATAAATGCTGTGGGTAATGGAACCCAATATTAAGCTAAAATAATCAAAAATGGTATAATTTAAGGAAAGCAGGGGGAATAATGGGATACGTAAAAATTTCTGATCCAAACATAATTGATCTAAATGCCATCCACAACATCATCAATGTGGTAAATCAGCATAGTGATACTTTGAATACTTTGACCAATAATTTTGGTGCAAGTAACAATTCAAGTTTAAACTTTAATGCAAATAGCTTAGAAAATCTATTTGATTCTGGAACACAGATGATAATTTATGGTAGAACTATGTTTGATAGCAGCCTAACATCGTCAACATCAACTTCTCCAGCGGGTAAAATTTATCATAAAAATGTTACTTTTGCTGACAGTAATAATGGAATCCCAGCCTTTAACGTAGGAGCCCCGATTATATTTTTAACAATTCATACAGCAAATAGCTCTACAATTGCTTATGATTATGCAGATGCTAGAGCAAATGTTTATAGCCCTACAGCTTCTTCTTTCAATATTAGATTGTTTTTACAAGAATCAATTACTTCTGGTAAACCAATATTTGTAAACTGGATTGCTATTGGTCCAAAAAATAAATAAGTAGGGCGGTTATCTAATAATGCAAGATAAAAAGATAGAATACCAGTCTGGAGCAACCGTTGCTCAGAGAGCCCCTATCTATATAGATGTAAATAGAGATCCAAGAGCAAGAAATCAATCTTACTTAAATTTATATGCAAGTCGTGTTGGAGCACAAGTAGTTGCTGTTGATGTAATTAACGGAACAGTAATAGCATCATCAAATGTAGATATTTTAAACAGTGCAACTGGTTCTGGAGTTGGCGGGGTTTCAAATACAATATCTGCAAGCTTACCAATACCAACTCCTGGAGTACCACCATTACCAGTAACTAACTTAGTTGCAACTTGGGATGATCAAGATAATTTAGTTCTTAATTTTACTTGGAATCCTTCCGATCCATCAAACCAATATGCTTATAAATTTGTTATTGAAGTAAGAGATTCAACTACAAATAAATATTATGTTTTAAATGCAGGTTACGGATATACAGCACAATCATTTATTACTCCTAGTAGTAGTTCTCAGACTATAACAATTTCTTATTCAGATTTATCATCAGTCATAGAATTAATATCAAATATCAATCAAGTTGGGGTTGCTTCAGCAGACTATGCACAAACGGGAGATTATGTATTTGCAGATGTTCCCGCTTTAGTTTCTCATCTTCCACAACCAACTATTTCTTTATCTAAGGGAACTGATTACTATGTAGTTTCTGTAACTAATCTTTCTAGTGCTTTAGCTAAAAGTAATTTTTATGGAATTATAGTAGAAGAAAATGTAACTACTGAAACATTAAAATCCAACGTAAGCTTAACAAACGGCTGGGTTCAAGCATCTGCATTGACAACAACCAGTCCAATAACAATTTATGCTCCAGATGACGCTCATCGTTGGGTAAGAGTAAAATTTGTAGGTAAATCTGGAATGCCTTCTGTATATTCAGATATTGCAGATATTACACCAGATGCATTTATTCCAGTTAATACGAATCCCCCTACACAATTTGCATCAGCAAGTATTGCTTGGTCATCGAATGACATAGTAGTAACATTTGCACAGCCAGCATCAAATGCGGGTACAACAGTAAAAGTAAAAATGGTTCCGTATATAAATGGAAGCGAAAGTAATTCGTTATATGCTTTCTATTATCATGTTATTGTTGGTTCCGAAACTAGTTTTAATATAACTTCTGGAGATTTGTATAATCAATTTGGAGCATATTACTCTACATACAAAGCTTACATAACATCAGTATCTAACCAAGGAATTGAAACAACAGACGCTGTAATTATTGCGGGACCAGCGACTAGAACAACTTCTTTATCTACAGTAACCCCTACAGCATCAGTAACTAATACAACAGATGGATATGTTGTTCAGTTTGATCTAGGATCATCTGGGGCAAATTTTGGAGAAGTTTATCAATTTTACATATCTCCAACTTTTACATCAATTGACTTACCAGATTATATGGATGCAACATATTCATCCAGTGGAACAAATACTATAGTTGTAAGCTCCATAACTCTTGAAAATGGAGACTATTCCTTACCAAGTGGACATACAGTAAATGAATTTATTGGAACAGGAATAACTGGAAACGGTATTCAACCAAATACTTATGTTACAAATATATCTGGGACTGGTCCATATACATTGACTTTGAGTCAAAATATAGATTCTATAAATTATGGAACTCCTTCTGGAAATTATCATATGCAATCTCTTGTTTATTCTGGTAAAGGGCCAGCAAATATATTTTCAACATATTATAATGATATGTATGTTACAGTTTTTTATTATGATAATTATGATAACAGATCTCAATCTTCAAATATAAAAACAGTTCATCCAATTAATCCTGCAGAATCTTTAATAACAAATGCAGTTCAGGTAGGGGGAACTGCTGGAGCTATTTATGTAGGATCATCAGCTTCTACAGGAGCAAGAATTCTTTTAGGTGTAGATAGCTACTATAATTCAAATAATTCACATTCAGGAATTTTTGCTTATGATGGGTCAGCAACAACTGGATCTTCTCCAACAACATCAATAATATCAAATGCAAGTAATGGTGGATTTACTTTTTCTACAATAAATGCAAAGATTGCAGATTGGACTATTTCTTCTGATAAGATTCAAAATACTTTAGATACTGTATCTAATTATGTTGGAATGTCTGGTACTGGAACTTATTCATTTTGGGCAGGTTCAGCCACAAGCGGGGGAGATTCAAGTGCTAAATTTTCCGTAACCCCAGCAGGTAAAGTATCAGCAAGAGATATAACTATTTATGGTAGTGGAAATAATTCAGATACTTTAATTAGTGCTGGATCATATTTTAGTGTAAAGGGTGACGGATCAATAACCGCAAGCAATGCTTCAATAAGCGGAGCCTTAACAGTAAGTCAACAATCATATTTTAATGCAGATGTTAATATTTCTTCTGGATCTTATTTAAATTCTGTAGGTACGGGAACGGTAAGAATTGGAGCACAAGGATTATTAGCTTTAGATACTTCTTCTGCAGCAACCACAAAAATTTATTCAAGCCCAATAACAGTTAATGGAACTTCTGGAATTAGTTTGTGGAGTAAGAGAGCTTTATTTGGATCAAATGAAAGTTCTGGATGGTTAATTTCTGATGGAGTAATTCAATCTGATTATATAACTATGGATTCATCTAATCATTATATAAAAATTGTATCGCAAACTTCTAACTCTACAAATGGGATACAACTGAGTGCTGGTGCAGATAGTGATTATGCTATTAAAGCTGGAAATTTATCTGGCACTCCAGATTTTTGGGTAAAGCATGACGGTAGTTTAAAAGCATCAAATGCTACTATCACAGGAACAGTATCTTCTTCTATAGTTAGAGGTGGTAAAAATAGTGTAGATGATGGAAACTCTGGTTATTATCTTGATGCTAGTGGTTCTGCTGCATTGATATCTTATAATACAAGTTCTTTAGGTGGAGATAGGTATTATAGTAGTCAGATCTGGGGAATAAAAATTGGTCAAAGTTCTGCAGGAACAAGAATATCAGGTATTCCAATCCAAGGAGATGCTGATTTAAATAACTGGACAAACGGAGCAACAATTTATCCAGCAAATGGAGAACCTTATTTTCTATCAGATGGAAGTACAGTTCGTTATGGAACTGGTTCTGTTTCAGTAACCGCTACTGGACATTATAAAAATGCGGGATCTGGAAGTACTGGTTTAGGAGATAAACCAAGACAAAGAATGATTATTGAAGATCCAGTTACTGGAGAATTGCAATTAGGTATGGCAGTTTATTATAGAAACGCTGGTTCATCTGGAACAGCACCAACCAATTCTGGTTATGTAGGAGATTTGTGGGTTGATTACTAATGGGTTTTTGGGTAAAAAAAGATCAATCAACTTGGGCTCCTGTTAAAAAAGTTTGGGTAAAAACAACATCTGGATCTGGAGCATGGACTTCAGCTAAAAAAATATGGGTTAAAGTTATAGGTGGATGGAATTTGTTTTGGCCATCAAATGGGCCATATGCAACAACTCCCCCATCAATAACTCAATATACAAATGGTACTGGTAAATATACAAATGAAATAATTTATGGAAGCAATACTTATGGACAAAAAGGTGTATGGGTAGCAAATAGTAGTACATCATCAATTTCAAGTTATGCTTATAATATTTATACTTCGGATTCCCCTACTCCTGGCGGAACAGAAACATTACAAGAAGGCCCTACAACATTTAGTGGAACCTATCATACTATAGATAATACTTTGTATGATGGAAAATATTTAATTTTTGAAGTAGTAGCAACAAGAACAGACGGCACATCAGGAACAGATAGCAGTGATACTGGAAATTCTATAAGACCTTTTGTTCATAGAAGTATCCCAGTAATATCCACATATTCTTTAAGTCAAGGTACAGGAGCTTATTTAAATACAATTACTTATACATCTCAATGGGATTATAGTCAAAGCGATTTGCCAGATTACACTAGGGCAACAGTCGAATTATATAGAAATAGCTCAAGTTCAACTTCTGGCGGGACTCTTGTTGCAACGGGAACAAGTACAGATAATGGATATACTTATACATCTTCAGTTTCATATGATATGTACACGGATGCAGTTAATAATGATGGTAAATATTTTTATGTAGTAGAAAAACAATACAATTCTGGAACTGATTTTTCAGGATCTGGTCCAGTAATAAATACTATAAGTCGGGGACCATTTTCAGTAACAATGCCACCTGATGCATTTAGCTACAGTATTGCAGATACAACTGCAAGCGTTTATTGGGGAGATCCAGGAGCAACGGTTGCTCAAAGCGGTAATTACGTAGCAGTTAACTGGAATGATACTGCATATCCAAGAACTGGTTATTTAGTTTCTGTATCAGGTCCAGTCAATAATGGGCCAGATGATGTGGGAATAACATCTTTCAAGACATATCCATTAACTTCCTCTGGATATGAATATGCAACAATAACTGCATACAATTCTAATACTTATTGTACAATTACATGTACTCCAGGAAACAATACATCTAGTTATTTATATTCTTATACTCCTGATGGATTTACTCGTGTAACAGCAACCACATCATCTAATACTTATAAATTTTCTGTATCCCCAGGATCAACAGCAACTGTATATTATGTTATGGCTTATTCTGGTGCAAATCAAACAGGACTATCAACGCAAGGAACAGGAGTAGTATCATCAGCTACGCCTACTGCAAAATATGCAAGTAGTGGTCAAGCAGGTCCTATATATATGCAACAATATGTAGGAGCATCTATATCTTCAGCTTACATAACTCCTTCCAGCGTTACCTTAGATACTCAAAATGGAAATGGAACTTTTTATTGCATTGTTTCTGCATCTGGATATCCATCTCCATCTATTTATTATAGTTGGCAATTTTTTAGCGGAGGATGGAATGATTTAGGAGTAACCACATCGTACTTTACACCTTCTTATTCAGGTTATCCTTTTAGATGTGTTGTCACAGCACTTAATGCATACGGCTCTCAAACAGTAGATACTGGATCAGTAACTGCTTCTTGGAATCCTCCTAGACAGTTAACTGGCCCATCCATATCTGGTAGTGGAGTTGCTGGCACATATATTTCTTTTTCTGGAGGAACTTATGCAAATGGTTCATCTTCAAATGATTTAGCAGAAAGTATTAACCCTGCAAGCTTTTCATCGAGTTCACCAAGTGCAGCATCAACTAGTCCTTATAGAGTAACAACATCAGATGCATCATCTCCAGCTTGGTATTTTGCATCAAGAGATTCTGTATTTGGAAATAATGGAAGTAATTATACATATTTTTCTGGATCTATCATGGCAACTCTTCCTCCACCTACTTTTAATCCAGCACCACCTAATTTTTCACCAGCACCACCTAATTTTCCACCAGCACCACCTAATTTTCCACCAACTCCACCTAATTTTCCTCCTACCTTTTTTGGTCCACCAAGATTTGGTACATCTTCTATTAGGTTTAAAGAATCTATAATTAAAATTAATAATATTCATGAGGTAATGTGATGAGTTCTGTATTTTTAAGTTTAGAGGAAAAGCTTACAATATTAAATAATCATCTAAGTTGGTTAACTAATGGAGAAGAAAGATTTAATTTAATTCTTTTAAATTATCCAGAATGGAAAGATTCACAGGAAGTAAAAGACATTTTTGAAGATATTGAAAAAAGAAAAGATTTAATAAATAAAGAAATAGAAAGCGTAACCCTACAAAATGAAAAATAAGCTTAAAATAACACATTTTACCCTTAAACCCATATTTAATTGTATTTGTGATATAATTAAGGAATCATGACAACACTACCAGCTGAAGATAGAAAAACTATCGTAGAACAACATCTTAAAAATGTTCTTTTATCTGAATATAACATTAATTTAAGCTTGCTTGAATCTAATGCTATGACCAACAAGCCTGAAGACAATATTACTGCTTTGAACGCACAATTAGCAGATATTGCCCTACAAAAGACTGCACTGCAAACAGAATTAGATTCTATAAATGCAGAAATTGCAGCAGAACAATCTAAATAAATATAAATGGAAAATAATCAAAAAGCAGAATTAATAATTACTGCCTTACAACAACGCATTGCAGAACTTGAATTAGATAAAGCAATTTTAAGGGCGGAACTAACTGTATTGGCTAATTCGCAAGAAGATAAACAAATAGCTATACAACAATATAATGAAGAATTATCAGCAAAACTTGCTAATGGTAATTGACATATAAAACAATCTACTACATAATATAGCAATAACTGAAAGGTATTAATGACAAGCGATCTCAAATGGATGATTTCGTCCGACCAGCAATTCCCTTATCAAGATGATAAGGCTATAGCACTATGGTTTAAAGTAATGGAATGGTTTAAACCAGATGTTGTTGATTATGCTGGAGATACGGATGATCAGGCTTGCTATAGCAAGTATACCGATTCTCGTCCCACAGAATTTTTAAAAATGCATAAAGATGAAAATGGAAATGAAATTATTCCCCTTATTCAACACGAAGCAAAAGATGCTAGAGATTTTTATGCAAAGACAAGAGATGTAGCTGGTAAAGATGCACAATTGTTTTCCGCTCTTGGCAATCACGATGTAAGAATTTTTGATTACATGGAAAAGAAACTTCCAGATTACATGCAAGATGTAACTCCAGAATCTTTATGGAATTTAGATTCTTTGGGGTATGAGTACATCTATTATAACGATTTGCCAAAGTTACGCTTTGGTGATCTTCACATTCATCATGGCGTCGCTCTGTCTCAAAACGCTGGTGAATCTGTACGCAAGGACGTGGAAAATTTCGGAGTATCTATGATCCGAGGACATTCACATCGTGCTGGTACGTTTTTTCAAACATACGAGTTAAGAAACGGTGGAATGGGCGAGATACTAAGAGGTTACGAACTTGGGCACATGTGTGATGAAAAAGGACCTGGTATGAAATATACCAATGTCCATAATTGGCAAAAGGCGTTTGCAATAGCACATATTGAAAATGGGAATTATCCTCATGTTCAAATTATTGAAATTACGCCTGACTACTCTTGCTATGTAGATGGCAAGAAATTTACACTATAAGGAGCAAAAAAATATGAAGATTAATCAAGCATTGATTGAATCTTATGCACGTAACCTACTTGGTCAGGTTATTGCTGCAGCAACAATCGTTTCATCAACAAGCCACATTTCAATCATCAGTTTTGGTGGTAAGCAATGGGCACTTGTTGCAAATTCATTATGGGCATCACTAGTCCCAGTTATCTTGCGATTTGTTAACAAGAAGGACCCAGCGTTCGGTCTTGTAGCAGAGCAAGCTACAACTGCTGTCACAAATAAGATTGATACAGTAGCTGGTGAAACTAAGTAACTAAATAATGATGACCTGCAAAAAATGCAACGGCAGGGTATTTATAGATCGTGTTTTTTCGCAAAAAACTAGAATTGAACTTTATTGTTTAATGTGTGGAAAAAGATGGTTTATTAAAAAACACGGGAATGCGTTCGGGGAATGGCTAGACAAACTAGAAAGAAAGCACAACGCCGATTATTGTATTTCTACCTAAACGATACTTTACATAGAGCTTTACATGTAAATCGTGCGGATGATACAATAATAGCATTCAATTTTGTTGAGGGTAAGCGTGTGGCTTATAACTACACAGATGTGCAGAAAAATAAAAAACACGCTTATTCTATTTCAGAAGTTGCAAAATTAATAAATAGACACGTAGACACAATTAAAAGGCACTTAAGGTCGAAAGATATAAGAAAGCCTCAACAGGCATATGCACTTGACGATAAAGATAAGTTGGGTAGATATTATTTTACTGATGAGGACATTAAAGAAATTAGAGAATTTTTTAAGACAGTACATATAGGTAGGCCAAGAAAAGATGGCAAAGTTACAGCAAGCAACATTCCAAGCAGAACAGAATTGGAAGCTATGTTAAGAAATGAAACAGTATTATATGTTAAAGATAAAGACGGGGACTTTGTCCCAGTTTGGAAGGCACCAGAATGGTAGATAATAAACTGAGTAAAGAAGCTAAGCATACATTAAATGTTGCACTGAAAGTATTAGAACATGCCATGGATTTGGCTGTCGAAAAAGAAGAGTTAGAAGCAATGATTGCTATTTCTGATAGATTAATGATTCTTTACCAACATTTATCAGACAAGAATCCAAAGAAATTTAAAACAGGATTTTCGCTAAGTTCAGCACAAACTAAAACAGAACCAGAGGAAAACGAAGATGAATCAGACTAATGTAAAGGTTGAATTACATTTTACAAGAAATCTTGGTAATTTTGAAAGTGTTAAAATAGGTTTAGGAATTGAAGATTGGGTGCGGGAAGGAGAAAATACTACAACCGCTACTGATCGTATATATAAGTTTGTAGAAGAAAAACTTATAGAAAAAGTAAAAGAAATAGAATCTGAGATTAAAGGAAAGAAGTAATGGCTAAAGAAGATGCAAAGCAAGCTTATGCTTTAGTATCTTTGTATATTGCTTTATATAAGAGCAAGTATAACAAGCAGCCAATTGTTAATCGTTATAGAGAAAAATGGGCTATGCAGGATGTTATAGATACTGTTGGCTTTGATCGTTCTAAAGAATTATTAGAGTATTATTTTAAATGTAACAAAATAGGCCATCCGTTAAATTGGTTTTTATATAATTTTGACAGATTAGATGATGTACTAGTTAGATCTCAAGAAGACATAGAACGCAGAAAAGAATTACGTGAACAAACTAAACATTTGGTAGAACAGGAACTTAATGAACACTGAAGCAGCACTGCTATCCGCAATATGCAAAAATAAAGATATCGCCACAGTTCTTACTGATAATGTTGATGAAATCTTTGTTTCCCACCGAGATGTATGGGAAGGGCTAAAATCTTATTATCTAAAGTTTAGAGCCGTGCCAGATGTAACTGTACTTCAAGAAAAATTTACCGATTTTGAACCAGAGGCAATTAAGGCTGAAACTGGATATTACTTAGATAATTTAAAAAATGAATTTTTAACTTCTAGAATCAAAGATATTCTTATTCGTAATGGATCTAGTTTAAAAAATAATTCTGCTAAAAGAGTTTTGCTTGACATGCAAACTGAACTATATGGGTTAGCCAGAATGACTGGAGAAGTTCGAGATGTTGATTTAACTGATTTTAAACTAGCAGAAGATCATTTTGAAGCAGTAAAACAACGTTCCGTTGCAATGGGCGGAAGTCCAGGAATCAAGACAGGGTTCAAAGCCATAGACACTGCATACCCTACAGGAATGGCTCCAGGACACCTTATAGTGATGATTGGTTGGCCAGGTAGGGGTAAGACATGGTTTTCATCTTATCTAGCCTGTAAAGCTTGGGAACAGGGTTTTAAGCCTATGATTATCTCGCTTGAGATGTCCCCAGAAAATATGCGTGATCGTATTTATACAATGATGGGATCGGGACTTTTCAAAGCTTCAGACTTTTCAAAGGGTATGGTTAATACAGATGATTTTCACAACTGGGCTACAGATAAATTTAAAGATAAGCAACAATTTATTTTGATTTCAAACGAAGGTCAAGGACAAGTAACCCCAAATACTGTACAGGCAAAGATTGACCAGTATAAACCAGACTTAGTTATTTTAGATTATCATCAATTGTTTAATGATTCATCTGGAGCAAAATCTGAAATTGAAAGAAATAGAAATATTTCTCGTGACTTTAAATTATTGGCAATGAGAAATAATATTCCAGTAATTGATATTACTGCTGCAACTATGGATGATGTATCAGATCAAGATTCACCACCAATGATGTCACAAGTAGCTTGGTCTAAGGCAATTGAATATGATGCTGATATGGCAATTGCAGTTCATAAAAACCCACAAAGCAATATAATGGAAATTGTAAGTCGTAAAAATCGTCATGGAACCGACTTTGCTTTCTATTTAGATTGGGATTTAAATAGAGGAATTATGCAGGAAATCTACGAAATGGACATTCAGCAGTAAATACTATGTAATATACTAGTCTTTTAGTATAATTAAACCATGTTAAAAAGAAACATAAAAAGCTTTTTAATATCTGGTGTTATTAAAGACGATGCGGGTATTGGAAAGTCAAGAACAATGTATGAGAAGATACTTTTAGACGATATGCGTTCTAGAGGGTATGTCCCAATTCTTGATCTTGAATCTCAATTTTCAATTAAATATAATGAAAATAAAGATAGTTATAGTTTCTTTTTAGAAATGTTTGGAGTTTATGTTGGAAAAAAGAAAGCTAAAGAAATTGAAGGCTTTTCTGGACAACAATTCTACAAGAGGGCTACTATGGAAATAATGAGTCCTCCTCCAGATTTTCTTATCAATTATCCTACAAAACCTATAGACAAGTAATATATTAGCTGATAGAATTATCAAATGCTTATGGAAAAATATACATCTTCAGAAGTTCGTGAAGTTCTTGAAGGCATTGGTGTTAAGATTCAACATCAATCACAAACAAATTATTTTTGTTATTGCCCCTTCCATAATAACACACACACCCCATCTTTTACAGTAAGTAAAACAACTGGTCAATATTTATGCTATAACCCTTCTTGTGATGCCAGAGGCGGACTAGAGTATCTAATATCTCAAATAGGAAATTTAGGTCATTTTGAAGCAGCAAGATTTATTAGACAGTTACATAAGAATCGCCCAGATACTTTTGACAAAGATTTAGAAGAACTATTTGATGAAAAGCCAGATTTTGTAGCTTTTCCACAAGAAACTATTGATTTGTTACATGCGGGAATAAATGAAAGATCAAGGAGTTATTTTCATGTTCGGAATATTAATGATGATTCTATTGATTACTTTAGCTTGGGATATTCACAAAAACAAGATATGGTAACTGTTCCTCTGCATAGTCCAGATGGATTGCCAGTAGGAATCATTGGAAGATCAATAGAAGGAAAACAATTTAAAAATAGTGATAATCTGCCTAGAAGCTTAACAATGTTTAATCTTCATAGAGCAAAGAAATTAAGTTCTACGATTATAGTTTGCGAATCATCGTTCGATGCCATCAGAATCCACCAATCTGGATACCCTAATGTTATCGCAACACTAGGTGGCGGGATCTCAAAACAAAATATACAAAACTTAAATAGGTATTCTTCATCTATAGTTATCGCCACAGATACAGATGAAGCGGGTAAAAAATTAGGTATGGAGATATCTGGTAAGCTCTCAAATAAGAATATAACTTGGGCTTCATTTGATGATGGTGTTAGATATCCAAATGGAGCAAAAGATGTGGGAGATCTCACAGATCAAGAGATTAAGCAATGTATAAAAAATGCCGTAAGTCATTTTGAATATATTTCTTGGTGATATAATAGTAATACAGGGCATCATATAGCCCCAAAACATAGGAGATATAATGGGAATAGTAACAGGCTTAGCAGCCATTAACAAAGCAACAGAACCAACACATACAACCAACGATAGTCAAAAAGGTCGTTGGCTACAACTTAAAGATGGACAATCAGTAAAGATTCGTTTTCTACAGGAAATTGATCCAGACTCACCAAATTATAATAAAGATGCTGGAACAGGCATTGTTGGTGTAGAACACACAAACCCAAGTGACTATAAGCGTAAAGCAGTTTGTACCTTTGAAGATGAAGGACAATGCTTTGGTTGTGAACAACATCGCCGTGACCCTAAGAGCGGTTGGAGAGCACGTCCACGTTTTTATGTTAACGTATTGGTTGACGATGGCACAGAAGAACCTTATGTAGCTATCCTTTCGCAGGGTACAGGTCCAAAGTCAGCAACTCCTGAAATTGCACAATATGCGGGAGAAACAGGAAGTATTACAAATCTTGTTTGGAAGTTGAAGCGTACTGGAGAAAAAACAGATACAAATTATTCAATCATTCCACTGCCAACTGCAGAAGTAAAGCCTATTGATTTTACTAAGTATGAATTGTTTGATCTTTCAAAGACAGCAGTTCGTACAGTTGCATACGCAGATCAAGAAAACTTTTATTTTGGGGTAACAACAGAAACCTCAGATAACGCAGCCACTTCATCATCTGTTGAGTGGTAATTAGTTAAACGGAGTATTGGTGAATTTCACACATTTACATGTGCACTCGCACTATTCGCTTATGGATGGACTTTGTTCTCCTGAAGAGCTTTTGACTGCTGCAAAAAATGCGGGACAAACAGCAATGGCTATTACAGATCATGGAACATTATCATCTCATAGAGAAATGCAGGTTGCAGCTAAAAAGCTGGGAATGAAGCCAATACTCGGTTTAGAAGCATATATATCCGCTACAGATAGATTTGACAAGCGTGATATTAAAAATCGTGATGACAATACTCAGATATTTAATCATATAACTTTGCTTGCTAAAAATAATGAAGGTTTAAAGAACCTTCAAAAATTATCTGAGATTGCTTGGACTGAAGGATATTACCGCAAGCCCCGTATTGATTTTGAAGTTCTTGATGAATATGGAAACGGTCTTATTGTTTTATCTGGATGTATGAATGGACTTATTGCTAAGGCTATTCAGCGTAATGATATGAATAAAGCTTTTGAATATGCTCGTTGGTTTCAAAATAGATTTAAAGATGATTTTTATCTAGAAGTCCAATCGCATAATGATAAAGAAGTAAATGACGGACAAGCAAAAATATCTGCTGAATTAGGCATTAAGTTGGTTGCTACTGGTGATTGCCATTATGCAACAAAAGATCAAAAGGCTTTGGAAGAAGCTTTGCTTATTTTATCAACTAAGCCCGATCAAGCAGAAGGCACAAACTATGAATCTGGTAAAAAGTATAAAGATATTTTTGAAAGATTTAATCATTTATATCCAGATCGCCCAATATCATTTCAAGATATAAATGTATATATACAACCACTTGAAGAAATTAAAAAAGATTTTGGTTCAGAGTGGACTGAAGATATTTATGATAACTCGTTAGAGATATCAAATAAGGTTGAAGAGTACGAGTTTCATGAAAACTTAAAGTTACTTCCTAAACCTAAAAAAGATGCACATAATCAATTAATAGAAATGTGTAATGAAACTTTAAAGGAAAAAGGTTTAGATAATGAAGAGTACAAAGAAAGACTCAAAGAAGAGCTTACTGTCATTAAAGATAAAGACTTCAGTAGTTATTTTCTTGTTGTTAGCGACATGGTTCGCTGGGCAAAAGATAACGAAATCTTGGTTGGACCAGGAAGAGGATCCGCAGCAGGATCTTTAGTCTGTTATTTGCTAGGAATCACAGAGGTTGATCCAATTAAATTTGACCTTTTGTTTTTTAGATTTATTAACCCAGAGCGTAATGATTTTCCAGATATTGATACAGACTTTATGGATCGCCGTCGTGGAGAAGTAAAAGAATTTTTAAGAAAAAAGTTTAAAAATGTAGCATCAATATCTACCTATCAATATTTTAAAGATAAAGGTGTAGTTAGAGATGCAGCAAGAGTTTTTGATGTGCCACTTGGAGAAGTAAACAAAGCACTTAAAGGAGTAGAAACATTTGAAGAATTTGAATCTAATAAAAATGTTGATTGGTTTAAGCAAAAATATCCTGAAGTTCTTAAGTTTGCTTCTGATTTACGTGGTCGCATTCGTTCCGTTGGTATTCACGCTGCAGGTGTCGTTGTTGCTAAAGATGCTATCTCAAATTATGCCCCAATTGAAAGTAGAAGCGATTCTAGTGATGACGTTAGTGGTAGAGTTCCTGTTGTTGCTTACGATATGGACCAAGCTGCTGAAATAGGATTGATTAAGTTTGATGTACTTGGACTTAAAACTTTATCTGTAATTCAAGACACTATAAAATCTATTAAAGACAGACATAAAATTGATATTGATTTGCATTCTTTACCGCTTGATGATAAAGCAGTTTTTCAAGATCTATCTAATGGATACACAAAAGGAGTGTTTCAAGCAGAAGCAACTCCTTATACAAATCTTTTGATTAAGATGGGTGTTGATACGTTTGAAGATATGGTAGCTTCTAATGCTTTAGTTCGTCCAGGTGCTATGAATACAGTAGGAGCAGAATATCTTGCACGTAAACGTGGGGATAAAATGGTTCAATATGTTCACCCTGTAATGCAACCTTTCCTAGAAAGAACTTATGGAGTAGTTATATATCAAGAACAGGTTATGCAAGCTTGCGTTTATTTAGGCGGGATGTCATGGTCTGAAGCTGATAAAGTAAGAAAGATTATTGGTAAAAAGAAAGATGCTAAGGAGTTTGATGTTTTCAAAGACAAATTCGTTGAAGGTGCCAAGAGGTACATATCTAAAGAAGATGCTGAGCATTTATGGCATGATTTTGAAGCACACGCTGGTTATTCGTTTAATCGTTCCCACGCTGTGGCTTATTCAATGCTTAGTTATTGGACTGCTTGGCTTAAGCATTACTACACAACTGAATTTGTATTTGCTCTTCTTAAAAATGAAGGCAACAAAGATACCAGAACAGAATACCTTTTGGAGGCCAAGCGACTTGGAATTAAGGTTCTCTTACCCCATGTCAACGAATCGGAATTAGATTTTAGCATTCAAGGAACATCTATTAGATTTGGTTTGTCCAACGTTAAGTATATATCTGAAACAATAGGAAAAAAGATTTTAAATGCTAGACCATTTAAATCTTATGCACATCTTTTAGAAGTTGCTGGAGAAAAGAAATCTGGAATTAATTCAAGAGCAATTGCTTCATTAAATCTTATTGGTGGAGCAACATTCGATGACAATCCAAGAACTGGAAAAGAATCAGAAAACTATTATGAATATTTAAATATACCTAAGTTTGATACTCGTGGCATAACGGCATTTATTAAATCTCAAGTAACACCACTTGAAGATTTCTTAGAAGAAGGCACTTTTGTAGTGTGTGCAATGGTTAAATCAATTAAAAAGGGCAAAGGCTGGTCTAGAGTAGAATTGGTTGATGATACTGGATCTATTGGTATTTTTCATAGTGAAAATACACAAATTGAGACGGGAAATATGTATTTCTTCTTAGTAGGCGACAATAGAATTCATAGATATGTTACAATAGCAGAAGTAGTGGAAAAGAAAGATGATCCGTTTATTAATTATCTACATAGTCAAGATCTTCAAATACCTGAAGGTAAAAAGTATATTGTTGACTTTACCCACTATCAAACCAAACAAAAGAAAATGATGGCTCACGTCATATATTGTGATGAGCAAAAAGAGATGTATCGTGTAATAGCTTTTCCAAAGATGTACACGACAGCATTAGGAAAGATGAAAGCTGGATCTTTCTGTTCCCCCGTTATCGGAAAATTAGATGACGGAACAACATTCGTAAAGGAGATAGCATGACCGAAGAAACAACACAAACAGAAAGCACACAAGAACAAAATCCAGGAGTAAATATTAGCGTAGAGCAAATTCTAGCTGCTATTATTCAAACAGTAGGAACTACTACGGTTTCTCTTGAAAATCTTGTTGCAAACTACAGCATGAAATCAATTGCTGTAAATCAAAACGAAGATAAGTCTGTAGTATTTTCACTAGTTGATGCTCCAGAACCAACAGAAGTACCTACAACAGAACAAGCAGAATAATTTATGACATTAGTAGCAGAAGAAATATTAGCACGTCTGGATCCAAAAACTAGACAACGCATCCAACTTGCTACAGATGTCAGTGCTGAAAGGCAAAAGACTCCGAGTATTGGATTAAATATAGCTCTAAAGGGTGGTCTAGGATATGGTAGGCAAATCCTTGTTTGGGGTAACAAGTCTGCAGGAAAGTCATCATTTTGTTTACAGATGATTGGAATGGCACAGAAAGAAGGAAAAACTTGTGCTTGGATTGATTCTGAACATTCTTATGATGCAAAGTGGGCTGAAAGTTTAGGAGTGGATTCAACTTCCCTTATCTACTCCTCAGCAAAAACTATCAATGATATGGTAGATGTTGCAACACAATTAATGGAAGCGGGAATAGATATTATTGTTGTGGATTCTATATCAGCATTACTCCCAGCAATTTATTTTGAAAAAGATAGCACTGAATTAAAAAAGTTGGAAGATACAAAACAAATTGGTGCCGAGGCAAAGGATATGACACATGCAGTCAAAATGCTTAATTACTCTAACAAAAATACGTTACTCGTTCTTATTTCTCAACAGAGAAATCAATTTGGTTCTATGCATGCGTCGCATATCCCAACAGGGGGCATGGCAGTTAAGTTTTTCTCCAGCACTGTTATTAAGCTTTGGTCTTCGGAAGCCGAAGCAAATGCTATTAAATCTGGAATCAAAGTTGGTGATAAGATACTTGAACAAAAAGTTGGACGGCCCGTTAATTGGATCATTGACTACAATAAACTTGGACCAATGGGACAAAGCGGTCAGTACGATTTTTACTACCAAGGAGATCAAGTTGGAATTGATTCCGTTGGAGAAATATTAGACGCTGCAGAAATGATGGGAGTCATTCAAAAAGGCGGGGCTTGGTACACAATCAATGAAGAGCGTTTTCAAGGTAGAAGTAAAGCCTTAGATTATCTCAGAGATAATCCTGATGTGGTAAAATTATTACAAGAGAAGATATATGAATAAAATAAAAATAATGGATCAGGTAACAGTTTATCAGGATGTTTTTTCTGATTCTGATTTAAATATGTTATTGGATGAAATAAATAAATCAGAAATTGAAGATGATAAAAAATATGATCCATCCGAAATTGATCCAGATAATTCTGCTTATTTAAACGAACACGGACCCCAACCTCAGGATAAAAATGACGGGAGTTTAATTTACACATGGACTCCTTGGTATACTTATGGTAAAAGAAGTATTTGGAATCATCCATCAGATTTTAATCAAGAAAATAAACAACATGTTGGATTCAATTTATTAAAAAATAGTGTTTTGAAAACACATTGTGATTATGTAAATGAATGGGCTAAAGATGGTAAATGGACATATGATATACAGGATTGGAACATCGGAGAGACCGAAGAAGATCCTATGGTTATGTCAACTTTGGAAATTCTTAAGCATAAAAAAAATAATGATGAAAAGTATACCATTCCAGTGCACACAGATTGGCATAATCAAAGGGTAGATGAACCTGGACCAAAACAAATTCTTACCTACACTATTTATTTAAATGATGATTATGATGGGGGAGAAATAGATTTTATTGATGAAACAAATTCAAAGCTTATAGTCTATAAACCTAAGCGTGGTGATATAACTGTATTTCCTTCTGGAAGACCATATTGGCACGGAGCACGTGCAGTCACATCAGACAAAAGTAAAATATTTATTAGAACTTTTGCTTTATATAGATATCCAGTTACAGAAAAATGGATTAACGGTTTAATGGTTTACGGACCAACTGAATTTTTAAGAAAAGAAAATGAAAGATTAAAATCAATAGTAGATTCTGGTATAGCAGGTAGACAAGCGGTTCCAAGAGGCGGAGGCTCAGATCCAGCTAATCCAAATCCAACAATTTATTATGATGAAGAAATTTATATAGATGGTAGGATTATTAATTGAAAAAAAATTACTCCCAAGAAGAGTTAGAAACTATTTTAAAAAATCTTAGAGCTACTTCAGTCTTTGTAGCTTTATTAAAACATAATGGAAAAATGTCATTGCCTGCTAAAATGTTTGAAGAACTATTAAATGAACAAGTTTGGCCTAATGATTTTATTTACAATAATGGTAGTTCAATGTGCATTACTTATGACAGAGAATCTGATGAGTTTGGCTTTGAGTTAATGTATGAAGATGAAGGTTATAGGCCAGAAAATTCAGTAGCGTTTCAATGCACTAGAGGAAATCTAGAAGTTGGGCACATAGATTACAATGATCCGAGATATAAAAAATAACCATGGGAAGCTTTAGCGAATTTATCAATAAAGATCAGCCAGGATGTGAAAAAATTTACGGCACATATGGATGTAAGTACTGTGATGAAGATTTAGATTTTGCTTGGTGGGATTTAAACAAAGCAACATTTTTTTGGATTTGTTCAAAAGGACACAGATCAGAACATAAGTTAGGATAAAATGTCAGAACGTGGAGAAATAAAACGTGACGGTGCAAAAGGGCAAAAAAACTCTGGGCGTGGGGATTATCAAAAAGGCGATGCCCAATGGCACGATTTTGTAGTTGATTATAAAGAATATTCTAAAAGTATTTCAATATCAAAAGCAATCTGGGCAAAAATATGTACAGATACATTTAAAGTAAACAGAGATAAGTATCCAGTTTTAAAATTAATTTTAGGTGAGAATAGTCAAAAAACTAGACTTGCGGTAATTGAATGGGAGCTGTTCGAACAAATGGTAGAGTGTTGGGAGAATCAAAATGGTTGAAAATGAAAAAACTTCTTTAGAGATGATTAGTTCTGTTACAGAATTTAATGATATGTCTGAGTTTATGAATGATAAAGATTTAGATCAAGCTTTAGAGCTTATGATTAAATTGATAGCAAAGCCAGATGTTCCTCCTAGTGCAGCTCCATCTTTAATAGTAAAATTGCAGGCAATTAGTGCCAAGCTTGCAATGCAAGCAAGGTACTACACCACTTTTGAAAAAGGTGGGGAAAATTCAAAAAAGAAGAATACATACTATACAGCAGCAGAAGCCATAGATAAGCTTGTAGATGCATTAAAGTATTCTGCAAGATATGGAGTTTAATTGACTGTTACAACACTTAAAATAAAAAAGAAGCCAGGGGGCTTTGACAAAGAAAAGTTTCTCCAAGAATACTTTGATTCATTTGAGTCAAAATCTGGTTTTACAGAAAAGAAAACATTCTCTCCAAGCACACTTGGTTATGGCCACGGTAATTGTGCTAGGTATTGGTTTATAGCGTTTAATGGGGCGGAATTTGAAGATACTGCTAAACCATTAGCTAAAGCTGCTATGGAAAATGGAACATTTACTCACGATAGACTCCAGGCAAGATTTAGCAAAATGAATAAATCATATAAGGTTATTGCCCATGAAGTAGATACTACCTTTCAAGATCCACCAATCCATGGATTTATGGATACAGTAATTCAAGATATAGAAAATGATTTAACTATTGCTATTGAAATAAAGTCTGCAAAAGATGAACAATGGGTAGTTAAAAATTCTAGTTTAGAGCCATCAGATAATCATAGGATTCAATTGCTTTCCTATATGAAGATCTGGGGCTATAAATATGGAGCATTTTTTTATGAAGATAAAAATGATCAAACTCCACTTATGATTGTTATTGAAATGGACGAAGATAATACTAAATTAATTGATTATGTATTTGAATGGCTTCGTGGTGTTTATGATCTTTATTTGGCTGAAACCTTGCCAAATAGAGCCTTTACAAAATCTACGTGGGCTTGTAAGGGATGTCCAGTTAAAAATGTTTGTTGGAAAGATATGAAAACGGAAGAGGGCGAAGTTGAATATCCAGCCATGGTGACTAAACTATGAAAAAAGCAATAGGCTTTACTGCATTTGACAGAGTTGAATATCTTAATAAAGCTCTTGCTTCTTGGTCCGATGTAAGAAATTTAAGAGATTATGATTTTTATTTTTTTATAGAACCTTCAAATCGTTATAATGAAATAGTACAAATAATTAAAAATTTTCAAAATAATACAAATATTAAAACAACTATTATTTCTAATCCTGAAAAATTAGGATGTGCTACAAATACTTGGTCTGTATTTGAATTTTTATTTAAACTATATGATTTTGTTATTTTGGCAGAGGATGATGTTGTTGTATCAAAAGATGTATTAGAATATTTTAATTTTGTTGAAGAAAAGTATCGCAATGATGAAGAAATAGCAATTGTATCTGCAAACACTAAATGGGATACAAAAGACCCTATTAAATTAATTAGAGAGCAAGGATTTAATGGTTTAATCTGGGGAACTTGGAAAAAATATTGGACAAAATATTTTGAACATAATTGGGAAAAAGAACCATTTCCAGGGGCCGAGCATTCAGGTTGGGACTGGCATTTAAATATTAACATGCTTCCATTTAATAAGCTTAAAAATATTAATCCAATGGTATCAAGATCAAACCATATTGGTTTAATTGGAGAACACTGTACTCCAGAACTTTTTGATTTAACAATATCTCCGTCTTTTAATTTAGACAATCAATGGGATATGCTGGAGGAAGTATGATTTGTTCTAACAAAGGATGTGCTAATAAGTTTGAGCCTAAAACGCATAATCAAAAATATTGCTCAGATGAATGTTGTAAGGTAGCAACTAATTTAAAAATAAAAGAAAAATATTATTATAAGAAAGCACGGGCAGCGGGTAAAGAATTTATTTGTGCCACCAGAGGTTGCAAGCAAGTATTAAGTAGATTTAGTACAGATAAAATTTGTGAAGGCTGCAAGATGAAAGAAAGAGCAAAAGAAAAACAAGAGATCTTGGACATGCTTAATGGCAAATAAAATATTGGGAATAGATGCTAGTACCAATAGCATTGCCTTTTGTTTAATTCACGATAAAACCCCAATCAAGTGGGGAGAAGTAACTTTTCAGGGTTCCAGTGTTTATGAAAGAATTCTTGATGCCAAACGCAAAGTTCACGCAATACGTGAACGTTTAGATTATGATACAATATGTATAGAGGCAGCAGTTTCAGTAAAGTCCGTAGCAACTGGACTTAAGATGGCCTATATGTTTGGAACAATTATGGGAGAACTTATGTATGACGATACAAAAGTTATTGAAGTTCACCCGCTTAGTTGGCAAGGGTATATAAAAAATCCTAATTTTAAAAAAGCTGAAAAAGATGCTGTCAAGTCTGAATTTCCAGGAAAATCAGAATCTTGGTATAAAAATAAAGTTAGAGAACTTAGAAAACAAAAAACAATTGATTTTGTTAAAACTTTAGGTATCGAAACTGATAATGATAACGTTGCAGATTCGGTGGGAATAGCATGGTGGGCAGCTAATGAGCAAAGCAGATCTTTATAAATCAAAAGCTTGGCTATATAAAAGATATGTAGTCGAAAGAAAAAATATTATTGAAATAGCAAAAGAGGCGGGATGCAGTCATATGACCATCCAAAGATATTTAGAGAAATACGGAATGGTTAAGGGGAAATAATGCCAATCTACGAATATGTATGTATAGAGTGTGATACTTCTACAGAGGTTACAAGAAGTTTTAACGATCAAGAAAAAATTCCTCCATGTCAAAATTGTGGTTACAGTATGGTTAGATCATACAATGCTCCAGGAATCCAATTTAAAGGTTCTGGATTTTACAAGACGGATAACCGATGAACGAAATAGAAGTAGCAAGTCAATTTGATCAAATGAATAAAGTTGTTGAGGAAATGCTTAAGGGCAATAACCCAACACAAATAGCAAGACAACTTGGATTGCAAAGAGTAGAGGTTGTTAATCATATTGAAACTTGGAGATCGCTTATGCAAGGTGATCACGGAGTAAAAGAAAGAGCTTCAGAAGCATTAGCAGCAGCAGATCAACATTATAATATGATTATTAAAGAAGCCTGGGATACAGTTAATCAAGCAAATGATCAAGATGCTCTAAATGTAAAAGCACAAGCATTAAAGCTAATTGCTGATGTTGAACAAAAGCGTATTGACATGTTGCAAAAAGCTGGCGTTATAGAAAAAAATGATATGGCTGATGCTATATTAGAAACAGAACGCAAGCAAGAAGTTTTAGTTGGAATATTAAGAGATGTATCTTCATCTTGTCCTAATTGTAAACAAGAGGTAGCTAGAAGACTAGCACAAGTAACAAATACTGTAGAGGTAATATCAGTTGACTGATTTTAGCGATTTTTTAGGTGCACTTGAAGAAGATGCATTTGAAGAAACTCCTGTAGAAATTGAAGAATTTGTAACTTCAAAAGATTATTTAGGGCTTCCGCCTTTATCTGAATATCAGTATCAGATGATTAAAGCCTCTACCCAAATATATAAAAAAGAAACATTAATTAAGTTATTTGGTGAAGAAGAAGGTGGAAAAAGATGGAATCAAACTTGTAATGAAGTTATTTTTCAATTAGGTAAAGGATCTGGAAAAGACTATACCTCTACTATTGCTTGTTCATATGTAGTTTATTTATTGTTATGCTTAAAAGATCCTGCTAGATACTATGGAAAGCCTCCAGGAGATAGCATTGATATTATTAACGTTGCTATTAACGCCATCCAGGCACAACAAGTTTTCTTTAAAGGTTTTACAAATAGAATTACTAGATGTAGATGGTTTGATGGAAAATATCAACAAAAGGTAAGTAGTTTTATTTTTGATAAGGGAATTACAGTACACTCGGGTCACTCTCAAAGAGAATCTTGGGAAGGTTACAACCTTTTATTTGCTGTACTTGATGAAATTTCAGGATTTGATTTGGATTCAACCAGCGGAAATGAACAAGCAAAAACTGCCTCATCTATCTATAAAATGTTTCGTGGTTCTGTAGATTCTCGTTTTCCATTGTTTGGCAAAGTTTTGCTTCTTTCTTTCCCACGTTTTAAAAACGATTATATCCAACAAAGATACAATGAAGTTGTGGCGGAGAGAGAAGTTGTTATTCGCAAACATACGTTTAAAGTAGATGAAGATCTTCCAGATGGAACTGAGGGTAATGAATTTCATATTGAATGGGATGAAGATCATATTCTTAGCTATAATGTACCAAGAGTTTTTGCTTTAAAGCGACCAACTTGGGAAATTAACCCAACAATTAAAATTGAAGATCTTGCTATGAATTTTTATTCAGATCCTATTGATGCTCTTTCTAGATTTGCCTGCATGCCTCCAGATGCAGTAGATGCTCTTTTCCATTCCCGTGAAAAAGTTGAAGCAGCATTTAGTAATTTAAATATTGCATTAGATGAAACTAATTCATTTAAAGATTGGTTTCAGCCAGATCCAGAAAAAGCATATTATATTCACGTTGACTTAGCTCAAAAACATGACCATTGTGCAGTAACTATGGCTCACGTAGATAGATGGGTTACTATGAAAATGGCGGGAGCCTACACAGATGCCCAACCTTATGTAATAGTTGATGCTATTAGATACTGGACTCCTACAAAAGAAAAATCAGTTGATTTTACAGAAGTTAAAAATTATATAATTAGTTTAAAACAACGTGGATTTAATATCAAGCGTGTAACATTTGACCGTTGGAATTCATTTGACATGATGGAACAATTAAAATCTTATGGAATGAATTGTGAAGTTTTATCTGTTGCCAAAAAGCATTATGAGGATATGCTTTTATGCGTTATGGAAGAAAGATTAAATGGTCCTAAAATTAATCTAATTATTGATGAATTACTTGAGCTTAGAATTGTTAAAAAAGATAAGGTAGATCACCCTAGAAAAGGTTCAAAAGACCTTGCAGATGCTACTTGCGGGGCAATTTATAATGCGATATCATTAACTCCTAAAGGTGATGGAGAAATCCATGTTTATAGTTATAATGCTTTTGATGAAGAAGTAGAGCGTGATACAGACGTCAGAGGCAATCAAATAATTAGGGCGGAAAAGAAAAAAGAAATTCCAGGAAATGTAAGAGATTATCTTGGTATAGATTCTGATGACGATATGCCTGCGGATGGATTTGTAGATAATTTTAGGATACTTTAATTATGAAGTTACTCAAGAGTAAAAAACCTGATATAGATTACGAACAGCTATATCATGATTCCCAGCAAAAATTAAGCTGGTACATTGATGCACTTGAGCAAAAACAAATACAATGTGATACAATTGAACAAGTTGTTTCTAGTTTGAAGCAAGAAAATGCCCAACTTAAAAAAGAGTTGGAAGCCCTAAAGCAGGGACTTATAGATTTACCTAAACTATTGGGTAAAAACCTAGGAAAATAAACCAAATAAGAAAAGGAAAATATGAAAACAAATAAAAAGATTACCATTGCTATCGCTGCAGCCCTAGCATTCACAGGTATCTCAACATCAGCACATGCTGCTCCACTATCAGTAACAGTAGCAGGCTCAGCAAATGCAACAACTTCTGCAGCACCAGCAACGATTGCAGTTCCTGCATCTAACGTAATTGATTCAGGTCACTCTATTGCTCTTGCAGCAACAGCAGATACGAACACTGTAGTAACATTTACTGCATCTGGTTCTGTAAAGCTTGTTTCAGCACTTAATACAACACCAGCACCAGTTAATACTGCTTCTGGTGTAACATCTGCTTCTGTAACCTCACAAGGTTCAGCAGTAACAGAATATGCTTATACAACAAGCACATCAGTTGGTTCTGTAACTATTACAAATGGTGCATATTCAACTATCGTATACATTCAAGGTACAGCAGGAGCAGCATCTAATGTTTCTGTTTCTGTTCCAGCTTCAGCAGCAATTAACACTGCCCCAACAATTTCTGTTTCAGCAACAGACGTTTTTGGCAACGCAGTTGGTGGAGAAACCGTATCAGTAACCGTAATTGGAGGAACATTCTCTGATCTTACTGTAACTAAGTCCCTAGTTACATCAACAGCAGCAAATGTGCTTGCTGATAATACTTTGACTTTGGGTTCAAAGTCTGCAACTTTGGCTGCAGTTTCTGCAGGTACAGTAACAGTAGTTGCTACTGATACATCAATCGGTTCAGCAGTAACAGGATTGCCTGCACCAGTTAAATCAATTGCAGCATCATTTTCTGTATCAGATCTAAATGCTTCAATTTCAGCATTGCAATCACAAATTGCAAGTTTGAGCAACACAGTTGCAGTCCTACAATCTCAACTAGCAACTGAAAAAGCAGCACATGCTGCAGACTCAGCAACAGCAACAACTGCACTTGCAAATGCAAAGGCTACATCAGATGCAGCAGCAGCAACTGCAGCAGCAGCATATAAGGCAGAGTATAACGCTCTTGCTACAAAGTGGAACAAGGCTCATCCAAAAGCTAAGGTTGCACTAAAGAAGTAAATTAATACAATTAGGGAGGGCGGGATACTAATTCCGCCCTTTTTGGTATAATGGAGACAAGATGAATACACAAATATGGTCATGGGCATTATCTACAATAGGTGTTATAGGCATATATCTTACTGGTAGAAAAAACTGGCGGGGATATGCAGTAGGCATTTGTACAGAATGTGCTTGGGTAGCATATAGCATGCAGACAAAACAATGGGGTTTTATTTTTGGATCAACAATTTATATTTCTGTATATTTGTTTAATATTAATAAATGGATTACAGAAGCTAAATCGTTCAAGAATAAAGTTCATCTAAATATATTTCATACAAGGAAGGTAAAATAATATGACAGCAAAAGCAGTACCAGCGGTAGGGGCAAATAAGCCAGGATCAGCAGCACGTTTTCTTGAGGTAGCAATGTCTCAAGTTGGTGTAGTAGAAGGTCCAAAAGATAATGAAACAGATTACGGCAAGTTCACAGGTCATGACGGACAAGCATGGTGTGGTTCTTTCATGATGTGGTGTGCAAAGCAAGCAGGAGTAACAATTCCAAATGTTGTTTATACTCCAGCAGGAGCAGATGCATTTAAAAAAGCTGGAACATGGACAGATGCTGATAAAGCAGATCCAAAACCAGGAGATTTAATTTTCTTTCATTTCTCAGCAGCAGCAAAGCCAACAGATTTAATTCAACACGTAGGTGTTGTTCTAAAGAATAACGGTGATGGAACAATCACAACTGTAGAAGGAAATACATCACCAGATCATAAGCCATCTGGAAGTCCTGATAATGGTGGAGAAGTTGCATCAAATATTCGTGGATATAAAGTTGGAAATAAAGCTGGAAAATGGGCAACTGTTGTTGGTTTCGGAAGACCAGCATACACTGCATAAAACTAATTAAGTAATCATTCTGGTATAATGGGCATGTAGACACATTCTACATGGAGGTCAATAATTGACCAGAAAGATTAAATTTATAATAGCAACTCTGTTTACCACAGGGTTGCTATTTCTTTTCCCGTCCAATAAAGCACATGCTGATGATACGGCGGTAGTTGATACAACTAGCCAACCAGTATTAGACCCATCAGTAAGTATAGAAAATAACAGCACTATAACAATTAACAGTGTACAAAATAAAATAGATTCAGCCACATCCACACTTCAATCTACAGCCCAAATAGATTCCGCAGCAATAATAAATTCTATACAAACAAATGTCCCTAATGCAGACACTCAAACAGCAGTTCAAATAGCAACAACGCAAGATCCAATTTCAACAGCAGTTCAAGATGCTACTTTAAAAATACAAATAGCAAATCAGGCTATAGATTCTGCCACATCTGCTATTAAAATTGTTAACTCTAATCAATTAGTTGTAGATTCTCAAACAGTAATAGTTTCTAATATTCAATTGCAAATAGATAGTGCTACCGCAAATGTAGATAGTACTACAACCACATTACAATCAGCACAAAATACATTATCGTCTGCTCCTTTATCAACAATTAATGTAACGGCTTCTGGAGTTATTGCAACAGTTTATCGTGCTCAAAATGGAGCATCACCATCGTTAAATAATTTAGGTAATCCCGTAGAAACTTTAGTAGTACCATCAATATCGTATAACTGGGGTAGTGGACAAATTCTTAACTCTGGTTTATCTGATCACGTTATAGTTGTTTTTAACGGACAAATAACAGTACCAAACACTACAGATATTTATTATGCTGTTTATTCAGATGACGGTTCAAAATTGTATATAAATGGACAATTGATTATAAACAACTGGAGAGATCAAGGTTTAACGTGGAGTCCTTACAGTCAACATTTTACAGTTACCCCAGGACAAACTCAAGATATTACTCTTTACTATTATGAAAATGGTGGCGGAGCGGGAGTTACAATGGGATGGGGATACAATAATATTTGGACATCTCCTACTTCAGTTAATTATAGCCATGTAACATCTACAACTTCAGCTCCAAATCCAGCTTTAGTTCAAGCAGTAACAGATGCTCAGAAAGCTTTAAATGATGCTCAAAATAATTTAAATACCACACAACAACAATTGTCTGAAGCAATAAATAATTTAGCAACAGCACAAAATAATCTTCAAATATCTTTACAAACTGCTAACGCTCTTGCGGATACTGCAACAGTAGCAGTTCAAACAGCAGTAACTGCTATGGATAATTCAGTGCAAGTTACAAATGATTACTATGCACAAATTGCAGCAGCAAAAGCAGCAACAGATGCCCTTGCTGCACAACAAGCAGCAGATAGACAAGCAGCACTAAAAGCAGCAGCGGATGCTGCTGCAGCCAAAGCCCAAGCAGATGCATTAGCAGCCCAACAGGCTGCAGATAAAGCAGCAGCAGATAAAGCAGCAGCGGATGCTGCTGCAGCTAAAGCACAGGCAGATGCCAAAGCAGCACAAGATGCTGCTGATGCTAAAGCCAAACAAGATGCTGCAGATGCTGCAGCAAAAGCTGCACAAGACGCTGCAAATGCTAAAGCAGAAGCAGATGCAAAATTAACTGCACAACAAGCAGCAGATCAAGCTGCAAAAGATGCACAAGCAAAAGCAACAGCAGATAAAGCAGCAGCGGACGCTGCAAAAGCTCAAGCAGATAAAGTTTTGCAAGACGCAATTGGAGTAAAACCAAATAATCCAGATCAACTTTCAGATACAGTAGTTAAAGAAGCTCCTGCCGAATTACTAGTTCCACATATTCAAGTAGATCTAAAAGGAGTAGAGAATGGTGGCATTCAATTCTTTGGTACTAAGAGTGCACCTCAAGTTGTTGGAGAAGATGGTAATCTTACACCACCAGCCCCACCTCCAGGATCTGGTTTACCAATACCTGCAGATGCAATCACTACTGCTGATACATTTATCGGACAACCAGGTGGTGCTAGTTTCAATGCTCCAGATGTTGCTGTCCCTGTTGTTTTAACACCAGTGACTGGTGCACTTGCTGCAGTACCTGGAGTACAAGCAATTAATCAAACATTTGTTGCAATGGCAAACATTGGAAACGATATGTCACCTGTAACAAGAAAGAAAGCTAAAAAAATCTTAGTAACTACAGTTGTCGTAGGACAAATAGTAGCACTTAGAAGGAGGTTCGGCAAATGAAATTAATTAAAGGTTTATTGTCAGACCTAGCCAATCAGATTTGGACTTT
>Ga0214206_1000008_pt1 | contig 54769 bp, 69 predicted proteins | sample TroBogEpilimnion_26_FD_153044 | JGI IMG/M metagenome (GOLD analysis project Ga0214206, IMG submission 153044) | Freshwater microbial communities from Trout Bog Lake, WI - 07JUL2009 epilimnion | ecosystem: Environmental > Aquatic > Freshwater > Lake > Epilimnion/Euphotic zone | place: Trout Bog...
GATAGTTTTTCTTCTCTATTGCTTCGTAAATACGATCAACAACTTCTACTTCTTGAACTGGTATTGGTATTGTTAATTTTTTAGTCATTAGGATCTACCTATAATAAAGACGGGCTACTCGCTGCAGCATATCTACCTCCGCCATCCGCTTTCGCCCTAAACTGGTTAATCCCAAGGATTCTTTTTCTTGGACGAGGGTTTCACATCTTTATCGGTCGGGATGTCATTCGTAAGATCATCAATCCCAATGGACTTAGTTTCAGCTTTGGGCTCTGTTCCGCTTACAACGTAACCTACGATACGGTTTTTATCAGAGTACCCATTGCTGCCTTTTTCAATATCAACAGAGGCTTTGAACTTACGATCTATCAAATCATCAAAACTGTTAGCATTAGGTTTTCCGCAAGCTCGTGCCCATGAGGCCACTTGTTCACGACCGATACGCTGAGCGGCTTCGCTTTTGTTGTGAATATTGAAGTTGTTCCAGATCTTACGACCCGTGTGTTGACCTGATAAAACTTCAAACGTAGCAGAGATCATTTCTCCACCTGACTTAGTGGCTTTAACCTCAGCGTCTACACAAGACAATACGTACTCGCCTTTAGGTAACGGGGAGTGATCACGTACATCACCAGCATAGTCGGTTAAATCGAATCCAAATTTAGACATAATAATTTCCTTTATTTAGTTATAACGGGTATATGTTTTACAATCTCTTCCATGCTCATATCGAAAGAATCAGGGCAAGCGTAACGATTTTTTGCAATATATGCAGGGTTCTCGACTACATGAAGTAACCGTTCACCCGTCGTTATACCACGATTTACAGTGTTGTTAAAACCTACGTCAGACTTCTTGACGATCACTTTGAAACCTGCATAAGCAATCACATCACACCACTCCTGCAACAGCGCGTTGCAACGGTTTGGCAGTTTTGGCGAAAATCGATCGTACGGCTCAGTCAACGGATTTTCATAACGAACCACATTGGCATGCGCTAATAGAACGATATTCATACTTCTTTTACGACGTAGCGCGTCTAACCCTTGGAGGATCTCGCGGAATGACTCAGCTACAAATACTTGACCCTTACCGTAACCCAAGTCTTTGGCGTCGTGAGAGGATTCAACATCCTTCACAATCAGCGGCTCAACCAACCAATCCACTGAGTCGAGAACGAGCGTTTTGAAGTCATGCTCTTCTTTCAATAGAGTTTTGATAGATTCAACCACGTCATTTACTTCGGTAGCTTGAGGAAACGAAGTAACGTCCAAAGAGTCCAATCCGTTCTCGGTATTGATAAAAATAGGATCAGGGAATTTTGCCGCTATCGTAGACTTACCGATACCGTGGTTACCGTAAATACAGATTCTTGGGGGAAGTTGTTGCTTGCCCTTTATCAGAGCGTCAGTAAAACTCATATTATTTCCTTTATTAAAAGTTTAAAACTATATTTTCATACTGAAAAGCCCGAGCGTCGAATTGTAGAACATTCAACTCGATACCAGGACTACTTTGCGCTATAACGCCAACGCAAATTGCTGACAGCTTAGGGTCTCCAATAATGCAGAGGTAGTCACCTTCGCGGAAATCTTTTAAAACTTCTCTAGCATGTTCAACTAAATCGACCTTTTTGAGATCAATGTCAGTGAACACGTGTTCAATCGATCCGAATCGTGCCGCATCCTTGATAGTTTTACGTGTAGAATTATCAACGATCCAGACTACGGTATATGCGTCTTCCATAGATGGTTCCTTTTCTAAATCGCCAAAGTCGAGATTAAGTTGTTTCATTATTTCCTTTATAAAACCGGCTTGCGCCGATATCCGTTATTGTTTTAATTATAGCCTGAAAATACCAGTTGAAGTCAAGATCTTTGGGAATATTTTTAGGTAGGGTCATGCAAGCCTTGGCCCCATCGGTTTTTGCAACTTTATTTCCATTGGTTGCATAAGTGATTGGAGGGAGTTTTTCAGTGGTTTGATACCACCGTACCACTCTGCCTAAATGCTCATCTCCCTGAACTCCACCTCCTGTGACGTTACGTACGCTGATAAAGTCATTGATGTCTTGGCTCTTCAGCGTCTCCTCAAACGGAACGCCACTCGCTAACCAGTTGGCTACAGCTTTAGAAACAACTGGTGCAGTAGGATTCTTGCTCAACGTTGGTGGACTATAAATACCTTTGATTTTTACGCTTCTATCTCCTTTCACCGCGTAATAATTATTCACATCTTTGAGCGCCACACAGCGGTAAAATGTAGCTTCAAAGATAAAACCAGTTCGCTCAGAAAACTCTTTTATAATCTGCTCAACTATAGCCAACTCAGATTTACGATAACGTAACATAATGCCGTCAGTGTTAGCCGATATGACTGTAATGCTTTCACTTTCAAGAGCTTCAATCAAGTTGAGCAAGTTCAGCTGACCAGTCAAAACGATATTGATCATAACGTCTGGCGAATAGAGTGGAGAAAACTTGTTAGCAGTTTTTCCAAACGTTCCGTTCAATGCAATCCGCAATGAGTCCGCTATGACCATATTTTTAATTCGTTTACCTTCTAAACGGCGATAAAATAAAGTCCGGTACTCTTCCAAAAACTTTTCGCCTGTGTTTACAGGTATCAAGTTGCAGTTCAACATAATAGCGGGGTAGTAGGATGCTACGTCGTAGTCAGTTACATAATACTCATCGTCGGCAACGTAACAAACTTTACGGTCGTGCTGAGAGTGCAAACCGCCTACTCCCATTTGATAAATACCCGCGTTTATATTAACTAGATCGTCTTTCAAGAAGCTCGGCAGTTCAACATGACCCGTTGTAGGGCGAACATAAAACTCGTGCGCTGTGATACGTTCGGCTATCGCTTTCAACGCGGGTGTTTTGAATTTTATGAAGTCAGGTAGTTTATATTGAACAGACGCAGGTATCGAAGGTGCTTTACGTTTTAAGTTCAAACGTTTTACGAACATCTGCTCAGCCACCTGAGAGTCTGATCGACTTCTAGCATCGAACTTATATTCTCTACTGATTTCAAGGCGTAACTGCAATTGCCCCTGAAGTCGATTATAAAGTTCAGCGGTGGTATCAAGATCATTGAAACAGTATTTCAATACGGTTTGTTTTTGGTCGTCTTCAATCATCGCGTCATAGTGAAAAGGCAGATCTTGAATGACCGGCATATTCATACGAGCACCATAAGTTTTTAAACTCACGAAACTCGGCGCTACTTCAATCAAATCAATGTGATCGACTTTCGGCATAGTGAACCCGTACTTTCTCTCTGCTTCCCACGGCATCAAATTATTTCTGATAATTTCATCGCCTAACTGTTTTGTTTCAAGAAACGTTTTTCCAGAAACAAAATAAGCTATTACTGGCATATCATATTTATTACCGTTGAAACTGATAAACGTATTGTTTGATTTGAAAAGATCTTTTATTTGCGCGCGAGCGTCATCTTCATCTCCCCAGATATGAAAGTACGTTTTTGTGTCAAGAATCAATCCGCAAAATAGGAATAGATTCTTGAACACTTCCGTATCGAATACTATCGTTTTCATCTGTCCTGATTCACGTAAGCTGAAGTGGGTTCAGAACCGTCATCGGGATTTTCATTAACCACTTCAATATACTTCTCTAAAAAATGCTGAGCTTTTTTCAAATCAACTGTTCCGTTCTTCTTTTTCCATCGCGTCACATACTTCGTGATTTGAGCTTGAAAATAGTCAAGATCGTTAGCCACCACGTAGTCCCAGTGCTGTATCTCAGACTGGTAATGTTTACCGCCTACTTGCTTATCATTTGCTGACATTTTCTCTCCTTTCAATCCATTCGAATACTGCCGCTTTCCAATCTTCCGCTTTTATCATTTCAGCATATTTATATCCGCTTCCTTTTTTATTTTTACGAACATGAGACACCATGGCCATTGGGTAGGCCACTTCTTTGAAAAACTTGTGTGTGTACTTTGTTTCATCATTGAACGGATCTTTACAAAACCGATCGCAATCATGCAAAAAGCTAGCCCAACCTTCTTCAAATAATGGATAAGGTTTCAACCCCAATATCGCGTAGTAGTCGTAAGTGCTACTCGATGGCGGCTGCATCATATCTTTGCTCGCGTCATACAGATCTGCGTACAAATGAAGATTATTTGAGATCGTATAATAGGTTCCGATGGGGATTTTGAGTGCGATGGCGACAAATTCTTGTAGAATTGTAAAGTGTACCGCATTTGCACCTGCATAACCCCACCAGAAGTCGTTTGAACGATTGTTCACCATTAGATCTAAACAACCGTTTTTAATTGAGAAAATCAACTGTGTATTACAAGCACGATCTTTTGTATCGATAACCAAATCATTTGCATCCCAGAGCTGTATAACCGCTTGACGAGAGTCAGGATTATTAGTCAAATGCGCGATCAACATTACCAATTGATCTACACCAAACTGTTGGCGCATGCGGTAACCATAGGCCGCGTTGAAAACACGCCCATCATCGCTGTACGCTCCTATCCGAGAGTTGAACTGACTAACAAAAGCTAAATCGTTTCTTCCGGCTAGTATCCACAAACTTTCCATTAAATGAAAAATAGGATTAGCATCGCGCTGTGCATAAAAAAGAACTCTTTCTGTAGGATTAAATACTTTAGTTAATACTGGCTCTGGCATAACCCAAGCCTCGCCATTGCGGGTACTTGTTTTCTTAGCCGATACTTTGAATCTCCAAAGTGCATCTTCGAAAAGCGTATTTATATTTCTAGCTGAAATTTCCATTAAAATGCCTTTTCTGATTTATAAAGTTGTCTAGGAGCACCTTGCGTCAAATACGCACGCATATATTTATCATATTCGCACATAACATTTTGAACGTCATGAAGTGTTATATCTTTTAAATCTGCATTTGACCCTATTAACGCATTGCGTATGTCTAATAACTCGCTATTGAATTTCTCTTGTGTAATTTTATCCTTCAAATATCGATAGTGCAACCGATTGAGCCCTCTTATACTTCCTGGCCCTATCGGCGCCCAAGTAAATAAATCAGTAGCCTCATCAAGTTGATCTTTTATATACGACAAGTCAGCAGCCACTTGGCCAGCTATAAATGTTTGTATACCAAATGACGTAGCTAGCGCGGTTGTAACATTTTCAATTGACTTGCTTTCAACTTGCTTTCTTATCTCGTCTTTTATCTCGATGGTCGGCATTATTATATAATTACACAAGTTATACGCTTTTGTGTTACCTTTCATTCGAGTCGGATAAACTATATATGCACTTGAATACGTTTTTTGTTTCAATTGTTCAAGATCTTTCATCGCATTAAGAAACAGCTTCGCATCAAACTCTTCTACTGTATGCGGTATTGCGTTATATTCCATTAATTTTATAAGCGTTGGCGGCCAGTTTATCAAACGAGCTATTAGCGCTCTGAACCAAACATCGCCGGTTGTACATTTGTAATAATTATCAAGTAACCACTTTGATACTCGATCATGCTTTCTACGTACATTACAAAATCGATACTTCGCAAATATGGGGTCGTTAGTCAACGACAACGCACCACGTTCTTTTCTCAATCTTATTGATTCACGTTCATTGACTATACTAATTAGCACCTCATAAAATATCATTTTCACCCCTTTTAAAAATATCAAGCGTTTCATTGAATGCGTCCATATAATCAACAGTTAGTACTTTTACGCCTCCCATTGCATGAAGATTTTTGCAAGCAGCAAAAGTCGACTTATGCGCGCTAATTGTATTCTGAGGATTAAATGGACGATCATCTCCACGCTCTTTTCTACGTGCTAGGACGCGCTCTAAGCAAAGATCCAAAGGTGTGTCAAGGTACGCAGCAACATACGCACCAGTAGGTTTCAACATCTGAGTGGTTATGGCGTTTGGCCCGACCTTTGAAATCAATAATCCTTCAAGAAGAACATGGCCTTTAGGATGCGCGGCTAGCGCACGATCAGCTATCTCTTCTTGCGTACTGATACCATCTGTTCCTCCGCAAGTGTTGGCGTAAGACCCTATCACATAGAGCTTTTTCGCTAACCCTTCGGATGATAAATCAACTTCATACCCCCAATGTTTTTTACCATTCGGATCGGGCAGAGTTACAGTTGGATAATCAGTAAGAAACTTACGTGCTACTGTAGTCTTGCCACTTCCACTAGTTCCTCTGAGCGACAATATTATATTCATGAAGTTTTCTCCCATAAGATAACTTTCTCTAATGCTTGATAACGAAGTACTTGTAATTTCACTTTATCCATCGCTTTTTCAAGTTTGATTTTTGATGGCACTAACCAATCAGGAAAAAACGAGCTAACCATGAGCTCTCCTGCAGTAATCAATTTACCATTGTTATCCCGCTTTGCAGGTGGCGGTTTCTTGCCTATTATTAATCTCATTCTTCTCTCATCCAATTAATAAAATCAAACATCATATAAAACGCCATCCCACATGCGATTCCCTGCACGAAAATCCTAGCACCGTCCGTCATTGTCATCCTCCTTTAACTGTGGCGGTATGGAAAAACGCTCTGGAAACGTCTTAATATACTCACCAACAGCGTCAGCCATTGAACCAGCTTCACTTGATGCGCCAACTTTCATCACACCTTCACGCGTTGTTAGCCACCCCGCAAAATCATAGATGTCAGTTTCGGCAAGTCGATACGTCATTTGTTTTTCTCCCGTAATTTTTCTTGAATTGCAAAGTAAACATCAGTAACTGTAAAACTGCTCCAAGTTTTCATGCTGTCGCAAATCATTGTCAATTCATCTTGCGTCAGCCCAACCCATGTGCGTTGTGGTGGGTCTTTGTACAGCGGGATTCCAGCAGACCCATCCGTTACTTCTCGCCAAATGTTGTCAGTAAACTTGGCAAATTTACCTACAGGCTCTTGCTCTGACTGCTTTAAGGATTCTTTAATCGCGGTAATGGCGGCATACATTTCTGGTTCAAAGTCAGCCAAAATCCAACCATCTTTATTGACGCGTTCAATAAAATTAAGCGCAATCTTCAATGCTTTATCTTTACTCATTTGTTTTTCTCCCGCAATGCCGATTCAATGGCATCGACAAAGTTACGCGCATATTGAGGCACACGCCCATATTGCCCATAGTTAAGCATCTCCATGATTTCCTCATCCGTCAGCCCTACCCATGTGCGCTGTGGCAGTTCTGTAACTAAAGATTCAATCCCGCCATTGAGTTCAACGGCAACCCTTATGGTTTTGTCTGAAAATGAAACTCTGATGGTCATGCTTGTCCCCTTGCTCGGATAGAAACGCCAATCTGATATGCCGCACTTGATTGAATGGGCGCAGTCAAAAGTGCATTTGTATTGAATAATTGACTATCCGCAATCCTTGCACACGCCTCACGCTCGGCTTCTACTGCTTTGCGTATCTCTGCTTCTAACCCTGCCTTTGACCACAGCGACATTGGGCCAATTGCGGCTGTTACTTTTTGTATTGTGCATCGCCCACCTGCAAGTTCGCGCAATAAAATTTCTTCATCTTTAGTCACGATTGTCCCCTTGCTCGGATGGTTGCGGCAAATTCAGTTCGTGTTCCGTATCCAACGTATTCCTCACACACTTTTGCACACGCCTCACGCTCATCAGCACGAGCGGCAAGACAGCAGGGTTTGTTGGGTTGTATCTCTCGTGCATCCATCAGATTTTGCAATCTTGCAAATTTTTGTTTCCATGCGTCTTCTATTGTTTTTTGCATAGATTCTTCTAGTGATTTTGCGTAACGTTTGCCTATTTTTTCATATTCATCTTCCATTGTTTTTTTCCTTTAACTTAGCTTCAAGAGCTACCATCAAATCTTCATCGTCGTGAGATGGGTCACCCCAACCCACCACATCCCGCCAAAGTTTATTGCGCTCCTCATCTGTCAGCCCTACCCATTCGCATGGTGGGTGTGTGTAAAGGGGTTCCCAATTACCTTCGGTTGGTCTGCCAGCAATTTTGATCGAAAGCCTACCGTCCGGTAGTTTAGAGAACCACGCCACAGGGTCTTTACTCATATCTCTTCTCCTATTTTTACACGTGCATCTTCTTCCTTGGCCGCAGTCTTGTGTACACATAAATCCTCCGCTTTATGTCTAGCTATAATATTGCGTTGCATAAGATTTTTATTAAATATTGTTTTTATGCAATGCTTGCATTTCCACCTTTTTATCTTTCCCGACCAGTAAAATTTCCCCTTGATCTTTATTTGATGTGTTTGGCAGTTTGTGCAAAACTTCGTCTCTAGATCGCCATCCATACTTTCTCCATATTTTAGTAACGTCTGTTTGCGCCGCATTGACGTAAACGAAATTTTTATTAAGTATTGAAATCATATTTCCCCCAGTATATATTTAGCACGAAACGGTACTCCGGTTTCGGCAAATAAGCTCGCTTTGATTTTTCTCGGCGTTACTGTTTTTTCACATTCTTCGCGTAACCAGTCAGGCAACCAGCTAGCACGAATATCTTTAAATACGTTGGTCAGTTCATTCATGCCGCGGTTGTCGTACCATTTTATGCGGTCCCATCCCATATCGGCGTAAACGCCAGGATACCGCCGTGAGAAAAATCCATTCTTGAATTGACACAAACAAGACTCTAACGTAAACTTGTTCAAATGTTGGTGCCCGTTATAATCTAATTTGAATTCATTCAAAAATACTTCCGCTTTCTCTTCCAGTTGATTTGTTAATATGCTGAAGTCAATGTAATTCCCATCGTGAGAGTTAGGCTGTCGTTTGTCCCAGACATGATCGTCAAGACCCAACAAGAAAAACATGCCATTACGATGTGACCGTGATCCGTTCAAGTCATTAAAAACAAGAGTCTCACAATCCGCTCCATAACCGTTTAAATATACGTATTCAAGATACGAGAAACAGGACAGCCGTCCAAAACTGTAAATATTCTCAGCGACTTCCCAAAGATCTTTATAACTTTTATCTATTGAAAGCAACTTGGTTTGTGAGCCAGCTGCTTTAACTAATTCAGCATAAGAGTAAAGACCTTTGATAGTGTGTTTTTTCTGTTTATTTCGATCAGTATCAAAACTAAGAAGCGGCCACTCTTTGTCAAACCATGCTTGAAAACTAACCCACTCTTTTATGCTCTGTGGAATAGCAGGCATAAACTTAAAAATACGCAAACTAGTGATGGGGTTTTGAGTATGTCCATTGATCGCTGCAAACCAGAGCATCTCCTCATCAGTCCAGTTGAAATGCGATTTAAGTTTGGGCATATAAAGATAAACTAGCCCAGGATGAACTTTTAAAGCTAAATTCAACTTGTATAACTGAGAAAAATAGCTACGGCGGTTCTCTTTCAATCGATAGTCAGTCATACGTACCTCGCAAATAAAGGTAATCCAAAAACAACTAGCCAAAAGACCATTAACCACGTCACTGCCCACAATGTAATTTCACGTATCATTTGTCAACTCTCCTCAATCCATTTTTAGCTGAACCAGCAGGCAAGCGCAGAAACTCGGCTTGATCAGGCGCGGTTGGCTCTAATCGATAATAAAAACTGTTAGCATGATATGCGCACCCCGTAATTGAATACTTGTAACGCTCCCAAAACCTTCGACTCATTGAGTAAATATAACTCTTTCGGTCTGAGTCAATACGAGAGTCGATCTTATTGTAGTTTTTCCAACCCACATGATATCGACAAGAAGACCCATCAGTCATTACAATGTACTTGGGCTGCTTGGCGGTCATGCGACGCAGTTCTTGTTCCCAACGGCCTTTTAAGTAACGCCCCAGAGAGAAGAGCGGGAAGTCGCAAAGATACAAATCAGCGTACTCTGTGCCCAATACCTTTGTTGCGTCAGCATTTTGAATCTTTACGGGGTACTTGTTTAGCGAGTGTTCAAGTTGCTGTAAACAAGTCTCATCGATCTCGCTTATCACATGCACCTTCGGTTTGATCAACTCTTGCGTAGCGGTAGCAAATATGCCCACACCGCCAAAAGGTTCACAAACCAACATATTTAACGGCATGTTGCGCATAAGCCATGCTACGCACTGCACGTTTTTACCAGTTTCGGTAGGGCGTTTATTGAGATAGTCGTAATACGACACGCCACCTCCTTCCATTGCGCGGCCCTCTCCAGGAGTTAATTCAAACGGAAACTTATTTAGTATCAGCCACTGACTTGACATATAAACCTTTCTTCGCTAAATATTCGTTACGGTAGTCGATAAACCACCAAGGAGTAGCACCTTCATCTTTGAACCAAATCATCTTCATAGTATCCGCTTTACTCGCGTAGTACTTCTTATACGCTTCAACAAAATCAGACCCACGGAACTCTTCGGGCATGGCCTGCGGTGGTTGTACCCATTTACAGTTTGTTAACGCAGGTGGTGCATGACGCAGCTCTTTCTCAAACACCGCTTCACAAGCGTGCGTCTTTCCAAATCGCTTGCGAAACTCGCAGGCTAAATGAATCGCCAAATCAGACACAAACTTGTAATGCAGTTTTGACTCACGAACCCAGACCGCGCAGGGATGATTTTTATGAGTAGGCTTGTAAGTAACCGCGTCACCATTACCCAGCACATGATGAGCCGTAGCTAATAACTGGCAAGACTCAAGCAGCATTTTGCCAACGTGAATGTCAGCGTGATAGCGTGCTGAAGCAATTGCGGTATGATGGAGAAAGAAGATGTTCATACATTATTACCTTTATTGAGTTATTGAATTATCGAGATTAAATTATAGGGGAGGCCCAAACATAAAACAAGGACTTCCCCTAGAAAATATTACAAGTAATTCTCGGCTAACTCCCAGAGCTTCAAGTTGGTTTTAACAGTGCTGCCCATCGCCTTGATACCTAGCGTGCGGATGTTGCGCCCATTCGGTGACAACCCTCTAACCCCACCACGTATCAAATTCTCCTGCACCCGATTAAAGACGTTCCAGAGCGTCAAATCTTTGTCTTCATCGCGACGCACACTCAACAACTCGTCTTCAGTGACGTTTACCGAACGAATCTCTTTGGCTTGAGTCGCAAAGCTACGAGCGTCAAGTGGGGTCAGCACTTTGGACATGAACAGTTCTATTCTACGAGCCGACTCTCTGGCTGCTTCAATGACTTTGGTAGCTTCACCTACGACCCGTGTCTCCGTGACGTCTACGTGACGTGTACGGGAAGAATAACTAGAAGCTGACTTGACAATCAAACCGTTCGAGCAGACCATACGGAACAGCGCAGCTTCCATGCGTAACGAAGTTGATCCATCGTGCGAGTTGATGACTAATATCTCAGGGATGGTGCCATTGATTGCGGACATGTGGCTCTCGTGACGCATACGCAAAAAGTGTTTAACAACACGAGGATCACGTATGCGCGGTTTCAATGTGCTAGCCGACGTGACTAAAAATCCTTGCTCGCGCATGATCTCAATGACATCTGAAGTTTTGATGATTTGATATTTCTCAGAGAGTTTCTCGTATTTGATTGCGTCAGTAGCGCAAGCGGGAAGTTGTATTTTGTTTAGTTCGACCATTTTAATTCTCCTTAGATTTTAGCTGCGAAGTGTTGTTCAAAAACATCGGTAACATTCATATATGCATTGAAGCTATGGCCGCCCACGTGCCAACTGTACTCGCCCATCGGGGTTTCGCCTTCTTTCCAGTCATAAATACTGGCAACGCTGTCGTCTTCAAACTTAAACGTCCACTCACAAGTGACTTTGCCGTCGATGTCAGCGTTAGGGCCAATCTCAGGCTGGCCAAATACTTCTACGAGCTGAGCGTAAGTGGCTCTGAATTCGCCCTTGAGAGAAGTTCTATTAGTGTCTGCGGTTTTAGTGAAGTTCATGTTATTTCCTTTATTCGGTTATTGAAGTAATTTGCTACAGTTCAAACTATAAGCCAGTTGATTGTATTTGACAAGGACTTTTTAAAATAAATCTTAAGATTTATAATTTTTAATGTACTCTTGAGCTTCTTTACGAGTTTTGCATATCTCGCACAAGAAACTACGACCATCGTCTAAAATGGTCCAGACTTGCCATCGTGGTGCGTCATATGAATTTTGAAATCCAGATAAAACGTCTATTATTTTAAAAGTTTGCATTTTTATCTCTTATAGTAATTTTAAAGAAGTGTTAAGATTTGACCATTCGGCAAGAGAGACGATACGCACAGTGCCTTTGCTTACTGACTGTGTCCAGTGCTTTGCGATCACAAAGCGAACAGCTTGCAGTAAGGTTAAGGGTCTTGTTTTGTCCATCCATGTGTTGTTATAGTCATCGTGCATCACAACGATCCAGTTTTTTTGCCATTTGCTTTTCATTTTTATCTCCAAGTGAGGGGCCGAAGCCCCTGTGTTTATTGTTTGACAAGCATCCGCTTGCAACCATCGCAATCGCAAGGTACAACCGAGTGCTTGATGTCCGAACGCAACTCGCTCATTGAGTCGTATGCGTAGGTGTGACACAAGGACATCGGGTCATGCGTGAACTTCCAGCCACTGGGCAAATTTAAGATGAAAACATCTGGTTCGTCAGTGTCTACATCACGGGCCACATTGAGTTTGTATTTCATGGTGGTCCCCTGATTAGCGTGCGAACAAACGGATAGAAGCTGACACCTTGCAGATCTTTTTGTAAGGCTTGAGGTCATTTTCGGATAATGCGAGGTCTTCAACGATCTGTTTGTAATCGATGGACACACGCTCGGTAGGTGCAGAGACGGTCGCTTTGAAGAGCGAGCCCTCGTAAGAGCCTTTGCCTGCGCTTTTGAAAACGTTCTTGATAACTTCTGCTTGAGCTTCTAAGTCGGCGATCTGAGCAAGCAAGTGGCCTAAGCGGTCGAGTTCGGTAATTTGAAATTCTAGGGAGTTTTGCATTTTATTTCCTTTATTCAGTTATTTAGGTTATTTGGTAGAACAGGTACAACTATAAGCCAGTCCTCATCGTTTGACAAGGACTTTCTTAAAATATATTTTAGAAACCGTTTGCAGCTTCGTAACCGCTCTTTTTATCTAAGTAGACACCGCATTCGTCTTGAATGTCCACCCACTGAGAATAGTTCAATGAGTCATAATCGATCTCGCCATCTTCACCGATCACTTTGCACTGTACAGCCCACTGGGGTTGATCACTGGTGAAGGTCTCAACTTCGTAATCCGTGATCTCGATCGATACTTCTCTACCGTCGTCGAGTACCATGTTGAATTCATCATATTTGTAAGGGTTTGCCATTTCGTTATTTCCTTTATTTAAGTTATCAAACTGGAACTTCTGAGTGAATTATGGCTCATGTGTTTCAGTTTGACAAGGACTTTTTTATAAATATTTTAAAAAAGATTGTTTTCCGCTCTTTTATAAGCCAAAATTAGAGGGTCGTCGCTCTAGCCCCATTCGTTCTACCCACTCATCCTCCCAAGGAGCCGACGACATCTGCGCGATTGCTAGTCAATTGCTTGAGTGGGTAGACCTAATGGGGTTAGCTTTTTATAAACTTTGGGCAGGATCACATAATAATGGCAAAAAAGATAGATTGGGAGGCTTCGATCGCGGTCGACCCTCCAAAACGCACAAAACAAGAGGTTTCGCAAGCGCAGTTCATTCAGGCGTTGTTCGGTGAAGACGTCACTAGAGGGTGTTGTCACCACATAAGTCGTCGACCGAACTGGACACGATATACGATCTCAGCTAAAGACATTGATTTCAATCCTGAGCTGGACTGCTACTATTCGGTAGGGGCATTCATAGGGGAGGGGAACGAGAAGCAAGACTCTCCGTTTATGCGGGTACTCGTAGCTGATGACTACCCTCTCGAACGCCTAGACACACAACAACTAGCCCCGACTTACATACTTCAGACTTCTGACCGCAAGGTTCAAGCGGATGGTTCAATCAAACCGAGCTACCAAGTGGGGTTCAAGATATCAGATGGCAATAATCTTGAGCTCGCTGACGTAGTCATGCAATCGCTCTACAAAAGTGGATTCGCGGATAAGTCAGGTAACAATCGCATACGGCTAGCGCGGTTGCCCGAATCCACCAACAATAAACGGTCTGAGGACCCCTTCAGGGTAAAGTTGATAGTGTGGAACCCCACGGTGTCCTTTACTTTGAATAAAGTCGCTGAGGCGCTTGAATTAGACGTTCAAAAGCGGTCTTCGGCTCAGGACTTCGGCTTTGATCCCGCTACGTACGATAAGCTCAACATTAGTCAAGCGGTAACGGATATATTGTCGGGCACGTCGTTGCATGACAACATAAATCGTATCGCTATGAGCCAACTGGCCAAGGGCATGCGAGAAGCAGACACTGTTGACATGATAAAAGGCATCATGCTCAGTGCGAAAGCGGCATTTCAGCAACGCGGAGACGAAGAGCGCTGGGAGGAGCGGTTCTCAGACATCGAGCGGTCGGTACGCACGGCTTCTTCAAAACTGAAGGACAGGTCAGACCCTGAGAAACCATTACTGATACCCATACGGCAGTGGACTGACAAGATGGTGTCGCCCGACTGGGTGATCGACAACTTTATTGGCGAGGGGGTGCGCACTATCTCAGGTGCGGCAGGTAAAGGGAAAACTTCAATCATCTCACCGCTTTGTGCTAACATAGCGCATTTGATTGAGCCGAACTTTCTAACTCCTCGCCATCGTAGGGTGGTATTTTATTTCACTGAAGACACCAATCAACTGAACCGCATGATCTGCGGCATGAAGATACATCAGAGCCGTCCATTTGCTAATCTACACGATGAGTGGGCTAAGTATTTCAAAATACACTTGACGCAACGGTATAAGGCGGGTGACATTGAGGATATCGCTAAACACATAAAAAACTTCAACACAGAGCAAGATGGCAAGTCGGTGCCTCCGCTCGTGGTGTTTGACACTCAAGCGGCCTCTTTCGATATCGACGATGAAAACAACAATGCCGAGCTCTCTAAACTTCTATCTCAGCTGAAAATACAGTTCTGGGAGACGCATCGTATACCGGTCTGGGTGGTGACCCACATCACTAAAGACACGATGAGCTCTGGCGACTACGAAAAGCTCACTGCGAGGGGGGCAGGCTCAATAGTAGGGGATTCAAACGGTACATTGGCTATTGTAGAAGCGGAAGGCGTCCAAGGCCGTATTCTGGGCAATGTGAAAGATCGTGATAATGCGGTCAGAAAAGAGGTGAGAGCAGAAATAACGCACCACGTGGCCGATGGCCTGACTCCATACAACGAACCCGACAAGATAGACTACTACACAACGGAATACTTTGAAAGCTCCAAAGAACTGAGGATCGAAAACCGAGAGGAACGAGCTGATACTGTAAACCATCAGAAGATTTACGATGCCATGCGCACATTAAGTAAAAACAACCTTCCGGCTACTGCACGGCAATTAAGAGAGGTTACGAGCATCAATCATGGCACCATTGGACGACTTCTTCTTGATATGATCTCTCTAGGAAAGATTGAGCACGTAGTGTTAACCAACGACGAACTTAAGCAAAAAGGCTGGCATGCTAAACAGAACGAAGTGTATCGATTCACGGGAGATTGGGGGTGGAAGCTATGATTTTGATAAAAACCGATAGAAGAACCGAAGAGACCATTTATAATCAATGGGTTACGTTCTATCGGTTCTATCGGTTCTTTTATCGGAACTTTTGGAACCGAGAGAAACCAAGTTCAACCTTTACCTCTTCATTTGGGGGGGTTTTTGACCCCCCAAAAGAGGTCAAGTTGGGGGTGTTTCGGTTCTATCGGTTCTTCGGTTTTTTGCTTAAGGGAAAACCGAAGAAAGAACCGATAGAAGTTCCGATAGAAATGAGGTGTTTGGGAAGCGTGATTTTGAAGCGGTTTTTCATGCGGTTTGCGAAAACAGGAAAAATCAGGCATAATGCGGCAAAAGATGAAAATCTTTCAACACTTTAGGATCTTATAAAGATGCCACCAAGCAAGTTTTCCGACGAAACGAGAAAAAGTATTTCCGATAAGATGAAAGGAAACACGAACTCGACGAAGCACAAACCGTTCATTGAGATGTTGAACAGGAAAATCATACAGGATCCGAAGAAACTCGAGCGCATCGTCAATAGACTTCTGAAACAAGCGGAAGATGGAGAAGGTTGGGCCATTAAAGAAGTGGTCGATCGTTTGGATGGTAAGGCGGTTCAAATACAAGAGATCAGTGGCCCAGACGGAAACCCGATCGAAATTGAAAACGCAGGAAAGTTTGCCAACGAGCTTCTAACTGAACTGTTACGCAGTAGACAAAAAGAGGCTAAATGATGGAAGACTTTAAACCAATGAATCGACAGACCGTACCCAATCCGATGACTTTAGAGCAAATGGCAGAGTTATTCGGCATCGACATGAAAGACGACAAATCGGTCGTTCAAATGATGGAGATTGTAGACCGCGTAAGAATGATAGAACGATTTCATGGCATAGTTTAATGGATGACGCAGTAATAGAGCGAATTGCTCAGCGCATAGAAGAGAAGAAAGACGAGCTCGCTTTGTTACCCGCACCGATGCGTGCTGCGGTAAAAGCTCGCATCAAGTGGTTGAATCTTGCTAAGTCTCACCAAATACCTCCGGCGGGAGATTGGTGGGACATCTGGCTGTTACTTGCTGGTCGAGGTGCAGGCAAGACCCGTACTGCTGCCGAGGATATCTGGTGGCTGGCTTGGTCTACTCCTGGAACGCGGTCTCTGGTCTCAGCACCGACCTCAGCGGACGTACGGGACGTTTGTTTTGAAGGTGAATCAGGCTTGATGAGTATAGTGCCTCCAGAAATCGTCAGAAACTATCGTAGCAGCTACCACGAGCTCGAGCTGACGAATGGCTCACTTATCAAAGGAATTCCTGCCAGCGAGCCTGGAAGGTTCCGTGGACCTCAGTTCCATCGCGGTTGGCTAGACGAGCTTGCAGCGTGGGACTACCTAGACGAAGCTTGGGACATGATCGCCTTCGGCATGCGGCTCGGCCAGCATCCCATCACGATCGTCACTACGACGCCAAAACCTAAACCCAAAATCGTAGAGCTGATAGATCGCGATGGTGACGACGTTGTGTACGTCTCGGCTAGCACCTACTCGAATATTGACAACCTTGCGCCATCGTTCAAGAAGCAGATACTTCAATACGAGGGAACCACGATGGGTCGGCAGGAGATCTACGCCGAGATCATCGATCCCGAAGAGTCCGGTGTCGTCAAACGCAACTGGTTTAAACTTTGGGATGCTGAGAAACCTCTACCTCAATTCGAGTACGTCGTACAGAGTTACGACTGTGCCACATCCGACAAGACTGTTAACGATCCGACTGCTTGTACGGTTTGGGGGATCTTCAAGCCTAACCCCGACAAACCGGTCAGCGTCATGTTGATCGACTGTTGGACTGAGTACCTGAAGTACCCAGACCTCCGACCGAGGGTGATAGAAGAGTACAAGTCAGTCTACGGCGATATGAACGAGTTCGGCAACGGGAAAAAGGTCGACATGATATTGATCGAAGACAAGTCGGCAGGCATCTCGTTGATACAGGATCTTCAACGAGCTGGCCTACCGATACGCTCTTACAATCCAGGAAACGCCGACAAGATGATGAGGCTAAACATTATTTCCCCCCTTATCGAGAAAGGTCGGGTATACTTGCCTGAATCTTCTAAAAATGAGGGGCACGCTCGAGATTGGTGTGAGCCGTTGATCAACCAGCTTTGTTCGTTTCCTGATGTGCGGCATGACGATCTGGTTGACAGCACAACGCAAGCACTACGGATTCTTCGAGACTTGGGTTTTTTGGTGATTGATTATATCCCAGACGATACGGATATGTACATAGACGACACTAGACCTAGAAGGGTTAACCCATATGCCGTATGACGCATTAGGCAACTATGTTCCAGGAGATGATACTCCTACATCCGATGACATGAGCTACGCTACATCGGTACCCACAGCGCAATCTTATCAGCAGCAACGCATGGCTCGTGTGCCACAGAATCTACAAGGCATGGGCGCACCAGCACGTGGCCTGACTGATCTATTGACCGGCGCAGCCAAAGGCACATTAGCCGCAACAGTAGGTGCTCCAGGAGATATAAGCCAGATGCTGCGGGACATGTCGCCTGAAGTCAGGGCGGTCATGGAACGTAAGTTTGGGTCACGAAGCTTCCCTACGACGCAAGAGACATTGCCCTACATCCCGTCAACAAACCTCTCGGGTACGAATGTCGGAGAGACGGGCACAACGTTAGGTTCAAACATCGTAGCGCCATTGGCCGGTCCGCAGCTCTTAGGTGCAGCTGCCCGTGGCACAGCAAAAGCAGCCAAGGCTGCCGCCCCAAGCGTAGCGCAAATGGCAGCTGAGCTAATGGAGAAGCAAGGCCTCGGCCCAATGTATGTGGTCAAGCCTAATAAGGGTGGCAACTGGCTAAAGGACGAGGTTGAGCATGCGGTGAAGCCGCTGAAGTCTCGTACCCCTGCTATGGGGCCATTTGGAGACCCTGTACCATACCATTTGCAAGACATTGCTAGTGATAACCCCGTTAACGCCTGGATCGACAAGAAACTTGTGCCGTATATCAAAAATGAGATGGGCACACCGGAAGATCCAGTTCGGCTAGGCATTGAGAAACGTGTTGCGGACGCTGAAGCTAGAAAAGCGCAAGGTGAAAAGCGTATAGCTAAACTTCAGACGGCAGTAGCTGAAGGCGAACGACTTGGTGCACCGTCGCAACTAACACGTGATCGGTTAGCAACTGAAATTGATAACGTTGCAAATCAGTACAACACTGACATGGCATCCGTCATGCACTCCGACGATTTAAACTATAATAATAACTATACTCCTCGTAACCAAATGTCGACGACAGCGCAGTCTAAGCACTGGGAAGGCGCAAGTGACATACAAATCGGTGAAAACAAGGCAGGAGAACTGATAGAGGAAAAACCGTTCCTTGTAACTGGCCCATTTAACGCTCGCTTAAAAACACGAGAAGAAGCACAGGCATATCTTGACAGGCTAAATAAGCTGGGTGAATTTGCGCCTGAGCTAGCTAAAAAATTGCGTTTATATCCACCAAAGATTGTAGAAACAGGCGCACACATTGAAAATCCATGGCTCAAAAAAGTTGCATCTGATACGCCTGTGTACAGGATGTCAACGGGCGTAGATGACGATTTGCAGTTTAAGCATCTTACCGACGAGCTGAAGAACGCACTGAATCCGCAGTCAGGTCTTCCACCTGAGCTATTGCTTTCACCGAATAAGATGCCTAAGACCGTTGATGATGCCATAGCGCATGTTGGCAAGATCAATGCGTGGCGAGCTCGTAATATGGCGAACGCGCAAATTAAAATTACTGAGGGGATGCCAGTTCACAAACAGTACCCCGAAGGTTACAAATGGCTTGAGTTAACAAAACCCAAACTGCCAGACGTATTGCCAGACGCATTGCCAGAGGGCTACACAGTCAAACCTACTGAAAAGGAGGGCTGGTTTTCGGTTCACGAACCACCTTCCGAAAATTATCCCAATGGACGAAGCACTGGTGCAGTGGGTCGATCGCCCGAAGAGGCTATTGCTAATCATGATTTTAGTAGAGACGCTCTTGATAAAGCCCTCAAGTATGAAGGCGCGACCATGGGCCACTGCGTTGGAAGCTATTGCGAAGATGTTGAAAGTGGAAGATCTCGCATTTATAGTTTACGTGACGCAAAAGGTGAGCCTCATGTGACTGTTGAAGTCATGCCTAAAAGTATTAACAATTGGAAAGATGTTAAGGCATTAGTTGGCCCAGAGAAAGGCGAGGAATTGCTTGGGGAATTCAGCCAGTTGCCCGATGTTTCTGAGGGAGATACTTACAGAAAGTTTATTGATTTTATTGAAAGCAAAGGAATTAAAGCGCCTGAGATTATCAACCAAATCAAAGGCAAAGGCGACGGTGCGGTTAAGGAAAAATATTGGCCATATGTGCATGATTTTGTTAAATCACAACCATGGAGTAAAGTTCGTGAGTTAGAAAACGCTGGACTAATGCCTTTTAAAGGCGGCTATATTACTGAGCCTGAATTTAAAGCATACACAAAATCAGTTATAGACCCTGCAAAAGAGTGGTACTACAATTCGCCTTATCATCAGACGTATAAGCAGGACTTTGATCGTAAGTCTGATTTGTACAAAGACTTAAATCAATGGTCTGAAAGAACTAACATACCTGTAGGTCGACAAAAATTTAGTATTTCTGATATTAACGGTGTGCTTTCTGATACAGGTGGCCATGATATATCGACGCTGGAAAACGTACGTGATGCCGTTGACTGGTTAAAAGCAAATCAACCAGAGATACCAAAGCATCTATTGCCTGAGACGCCGCCCACAAAAGGCATGAAAGACGGCGGTATCGTGCACATGAAAGAAGGTGGTAGAGCCATACCAAACGGCTTTGATCTTAACCAGTATATGCCTTCTGCACCGGCTAATGCGCAGCCTATTGCTACGGAGCCTACGCCACAAGCCACTATTGAGCAGATGCGAGCAGAGTTGCAACGAGCCAAAGAAGGCACACAAGCGTTATCAGCGCAGTTTCCGTCAGTTAAACCGGCGTTTCCTGACTTAGGTAAAGCGTATGGCGCAACTGAAGCTGCAGGCAATATGCTTTACAATACTGCAATAGCGGTTCCAGGCGCATTTGGTGCTGTAGGCAAGAGCATTAACGACTACGCAGCAGGTCGTACGCCCTATCCTGCAACGTCGCTAGACACGCATATGGGCGACTTTATGCAACAATATGGCTCAGCGCCTAGTACGCCAACGGGCCAAGAGTACTATAACAAAGCATCCGAAGTTTTAAGCAACATACCGCCTGTAATGCCTGAGTTACATGCTGCGCCATCGATAGCGCAGATGAAAGCTGAGTTGCAGTATGGCGCAGCTAAAGCTGCACCGCATGCAGGAAAAGCTGTACATAATATACTTGAAGCGCAAGGTTTAGGGCCTAGCTATGTTGTACCGCCTGAAAGTGTGCATCCAATTCTTGATCGTTTACAGACTACAGTGTCGCCCAAAATCGCGCATGCTGCGTCAACGTCAAAAGAAACAGGTAAACCGCTTGTTCAGCATCTTACTGATAAAGAGCGCGATACGATTATGAATGCATCTCTAATTCTTAGACGGTCGCAACTAGGCGATATTTTTGGGCCTAATGGTCGATTATTGAATGTGCATGAAAGTGGCAAAACAACCGCAGCAGCAGGTGCTAAAAACTCTATTAAAATTCGTTCGGAATGGGAACCTCAGTTTCTTGGTGGAACAGACATTAATTACGGCTATTTAACGTCTAACCCGCTAAGTACGACTAAATTACCTGTTGAGCTTCAATACAATAAAAAAGGTGACCCGTATCTTATGCCTGCTGATGATGTTATTCATTACGGGTCATACGGGCTTGAATTAGGTCCTGAAGCAAGAAGTAGATCGACGTTTACGTTAGGAGACTCTCTTGACGGAGGCCGAGGAAACTATGCAACGGCTGAAAGCATTATCAACCCTCCTGGCCCGCGCCACGACATTGCACAGCCAGGATCGATATTGCATGATCTTGCTAAAAACTACTGGGATACGTATTTGCCGATTATTGATAAAATGCGCAGTAAAACCGGTGTTATTGATCACTATGCTGCTGCAGAAATGATGAAAGAGCTTGGATTTGCAGGTCATTTCAGAGACTATTTGGCACAAGAAGGGTTTGGGCAAATGGGCGCCAATTTTCCTAGATTATCGCCTAGGCCAATTAACGACCCGCGGTCTACGCCACTAATGAATACTGAGAGATTTAACTTAGGGGTTCTTGATCGACAAATTGATCGATCGTTGCCTTCAATGGGCGCGGATTACATAGAAGGTCAGGTTCACGGAGGCGTACAGCCGCAGGACGTTACGCGACTATACGACTTTAACTATGAGCCTAGTCTTGCCGTTGAAAAGAGAGCTAAGAAGTTTGGCATTGAGTATGTGCCTATGCCAAACGATACAATCTACAGTCTTGTGCAAAAAGAGCAACCTAAAACAAAACGTGAACTTGCTGAGCTGCTAGGCCCAGAACGGTTTCGAGGCGCTAAAAATTATCTGCCTTCGAACAAATCACAAGCATCATGGGCTGATGCGCCTGCTCCTAAATTCGGCAAAAGTTTCAAAAACGGCGGCGTGGTTCATATGCAAGAAGGCGGTAATGTTAACATTGACGAAATGCGCTTAGCGCTAACAAGGGGTAGATAATGGCTTTAGAAATGCCCATTCCACAAGATTACGATCGTCATATTGACGGTATCGCCAATTCACCTGAAGCACACGACTCTGTCTATGAGCTATTTGAGCAGGAGGCACCTGAGGTTGAAGAGTTGCCCGATGGCTCAGCTATAGTCAGAATGAAAGACTTGAAAGGCCCAGACGACAATCCAAACTTCTATGAAAACTTAGCCGACAAGTTTGACTCATGGGACCTTTCAAGCCTCGCATTAAAGTACCTCGAGCTTATTGAGAAAGACAAACAAGCTCGAGAAGACAGGGATAAACAATACGAAGACGGGATACGCCGGACTGGGTTAGGTCAAGACGCTCCTGGAGGCGCGCAGTTTCAAGGTGCCTCAAAGGTGGTTCATCCAGTCATGGCGGAAGCCTGCGTTGACTTTGCAGCCCGTGCTATTAAAGAGCTCTTTCCGCCTGATGGCCCAGTGCGGTCTAAAATTATTGGCGACGTTACGGAAGAAAAAACTAATAAAGCAGATCGCAAACGCGACTACATGAACTGGCAAATCACGGAACAGATTGAAGAGTATCGTGACGAACAAGAGCAGATGTTTACGCAATTGCCACTAGGTGGTAGCCAGTATTTTAAAATCTGGTATGACCACCAAAAACGTAGACCTTGCGCTGAGTTCGTGCCCATTGACAATATTTATTTACCGTTTGCCGCGGGTAACTTTTATACCGCTGCGCGTATGACGGAAGTTCAAGACATAACGCAAGAACAATATGACATACGAGTTCAAGACGGGTTGTATGCCGATCTTGACGTTTATCGCGCTCCAATGGAGCCCAATGAAAGCAAAGCGCAGAAAGCTAACGACAAGATTGAAGGCCGCAATCGTAAGCATGACAACGTAGACGGCGTGCGGCGTGTATTTCATATTCAAACATGGCTTGAGCGAGATGATGACAAGATTACTGGCGGCCAACGTGCGCCTTATATCTTAATGCTTGACGAGAATGAGCGCGGTGTTATTGGGCTATACCGGAATTGGGAGGATGGGGATGAACGGTTTACGAGACTGGATCACATTATCGAGTTTAAGTTCATTCCTTGGCGCGGTGCTTACGCAATTGGTTTGCCTCATCTTATTGGTGGGTTATCTGCTGCTCTTACTGGCGCTTTGCGTGCTTTGCTGGATTCTGCTCACATAAACACCGCGCCAACGATGTTGAAGTTGAAAGGCGGCAAAATATCAGGGCAATCAACTAGCATTGAGCCTACGCAGGTATCTGAGATTGAAGGCGCTCCAGGTGTTGATGATATACGCAAGATTGCAATGCCTGTGCCTTTTAACCCGCCTTCGCCAGTACTATTCGAGCTTTTAGGCTGGTTGACTGCTGCTGCCAAAGGCGTGGTTACTACGTCAGAAGAGAAGATTGCAGATGTAAGTAGTCAGGCTCCAGTAGGCACAACGCAAGCATTGATTGAGCAAGGCGCAGCGGTGTTTAGTTCTATTCATGCTCGTATGCACGCCTCCCAGCATCGAGTGTTTAAAGTCCTAGCACGTTTGAACCGTTGGTATTTAGACGAGCAATACAAGAACGACATCATTGAGGACTTGAATGTCACGGCGGCAGACTTTGAGTCTAACTCTGATGTCATCCCCGTTAGTGACCCGCACATTTTTGCTGAGTCACAGCGCTACGCGCAGATTCAAACGCTAGCAGCTCGTGCGCAAGCTAACCCTGATTTATACAACCGCCTTGAGGTTGAGAAACGTATTCTTAAGCAGATCAAGTTGCCTGATATTAATTCATTGCTACCTGATCCGCAAGAAACTCAAGACATGAATCCTGCGCTTGAGAACGTAGCTATGACCATGGGTGACCCTATCAGCGCGTACCCTGCGCAAGACCATATGTCACATTTTATGACGCATATGCTTTATGCTAAAGACCCGTTATTTGGTGCTAACCCTGCCATTATGCCTAAGTTTGTACCGGCTTGCATTGAGCATTTGAAACAGCATTTAACGCTTTGGTACTTATCAATGGCCGATGGGTACACCAGTGCGGCGCTGGGTAAACCGTATGACGTGTTAAAGGTGCAACCTACAATAATAGAAGCGCAAAAGTTATTAGCCGCTGCAGTGCAGCATGTGCATCAAGACGGCAAAGAGCAATTAAGCGCCATAGGGCAAACAATGGGGCAAATGCATCAAATGCTTCAGCAATTGCAACAGCAACAACAGCAAGGGCAAATACCTGTTGATCCTAACATTACTGCTCAAGTTCAGGCTCTTATGCAAACTTCCATGGCTGAAACTCAGCGCAAAGCTCAAAAAGATCAAGCTGATCTACAGTTAAATGCACAAAAGCTACAACAAGCGCAAACAGATGCGTCACAAAAATTGCAGACTGATGTTATCCTTAACTCGCAAAACAATCTTACCACTGAGCGCATCAAGTCAGCTGAGCTTAGTAAAGACGCAGCACAGTTACAGCATGAGCAACTGAAAACTGTTATGGAAGCTCACGGTCGTATTCAAACAAATTTAGGAGATAAAAATGTCAGAAGCCATTAGTATGCATAAACGCATGGCGATGTATGGCCAAGATGAAGCAACGCATCTTAAGAAAGGAGGCAAGGTAGCAAAGTTTGCAAAGGGTGGCGCGGTAGGTGCTTATCCTGAGCGTGGTGTAACTAATCTTCCGGCTAAAGGTGTTAAGCCTAAGATTGAAAAACCTGTACCCCATGCTATTGCAACAATGAAAAAGGGTGGTGGCGCTAAAAAACACGGTGTAGGTCTAACCGTTATTATGGCGATGCCAGTCAAAAGAGGTGCTGGGCGAGGACGTTAATGGAAATTAGCGCCCTCATTACGCTGATCAAACACCGGCAACAAGAAATTGTTACTGGGATGGCAAACGGGAATTGTATAAATTTCGAGAGTTATCAACGTTTGGTTGGCCAGCATGTGGGATTGCAAGAATGTTTGCAATTTATTGATAACTTACTAAACGAGGAAAGAAATGTCGAATGACGTTACAGAACAGACGCTTGATGAAGCGTTTCCTGCAGTAGACCCAATGATGGCGCCTTATGGTGGTAGAGTTTTAGTGCAAGTGCGCGCTGTAAAAGAGCGTGTAACTTCTGCTGGGATTCATCTGCCTTCAGAAACAAAAGAAACCGAGAAGTGGAATACCATGATCGGTAAAGTAATTGCCATTGGGCCGCTTGCATTTAAAAAGCGTGATACGATGGAACCGTGGCCAGAAGGTTCCTGGGCTCAAGTTGGTGATTTTGTACGCTTTCCTAAATGGGGCGGTGATCGTTGGGAAGTAGAATTTACAGACGCAAGTGGCATTAAAGGCCAAGCGTTATTTACTTTCTTCAATGACCACGAACTGATTGGAAAAGTAACCGGTGATCCGCGCGGCATTCGCGCATTTATCTAAGTTTTGAAAGGAAACTGATATGACACCTACCGATAAGGTTGAGATGCAAGTTGCAGAAGCGCAAGACGGGGGCGCTACTGTTGTTTTACCACCCGATGTGCCGACTCCTGATACAGTTTCACAGGACGAAGGTTCTGACTCGCATCATGATAATGATTCATCGAGTCAAAACGAATCTAATGATGGTTTAGACAGCGATCCCGATCGAGAAGCTATACGTGCTGCTCGTCGAGAAGAACGAAAGCTCAAAAAACAGATTCATCGTGAAAAAGCACGTGAGTCTAATCATCTTATAAGTGCTTTAAAGAAACAAAATCAAGACTTAGCTGAACGATTGGCTAAAGTTGAGCAAAAGACTTCAGGTGCCGAGCTGGCACGGGTCGATAAAGCTATTGATGACGCTGGCGTACAGTTAGAATACGCCAAAATGAAGATGCGAGAAGCGGTTGCATCACAAGATGGAGAAGGTGTAACTCGATCTGAGGAGATGTTATATGAGGCTCGACGTAAGGTTGAAGCGTTAAAAAACCTAAAACAACAAGCCACTAAACAGATGTCTCAGCCACAGCAGAATATTCAGGTGCCTGCACCCGAAGTTCAGCGATTGGCGTCAGAGTGGATGGAGCAAAACCCTTGGTATGACCCTCATGGAAAAAACGAGGAGTCTCAAATAGCTCAAATCGTTGATAAAAAGCTAACTGAGGAAGGTTTTGACCCCTCTAACATCGATTATTGGGACGAATTATCAGATCGTCTTAAAAAATACATGCCTTCTTCGCAAAACAAGGGTTATAATGACCAGAATAATAGGAGACCTAGGTCTGTTATGACAAGTTCGGGAAGAGAATCTATAGCGTCAACCAGAGGGAATGAGTTTAGACTCACTCCTGATCGTGTCGCCGCTATGCGAGAAGCCGGACTATGGGATAACCCCAAAAAGCGTGAAGATGCAATTCGCAAATACGCTGAATGGGACCGTCAACACAAATCTAGGAGTTAATTATGGACGATCGTTTAAAAAAGAATGTTACTTCAGGGCGTGAAAGTCGTGCAGTTGATGACCAAAAACGTCGCGCTCCCGAAGAAAGTTTTGTTTCATCTGAGGAACGTCGTAGGATGTTCCGTTCGGAGTGGATGCAAGAAGCACTTCCGACCCCGCCTGAGATTCCGGGCTTTCACTTATGCTGGCTGTCTTCTACTAATCAGTATGACCCGATACATAAACGCTTGCGCATGGGATATACTCAAGTAAAAGCCGAAGAAATTCCTGGCTTTGAACATTTGAGAATTAAATCCGGTGAGCATGAAGGCTTTGTTGCATGCAATGAAATGCTGCTCTATAAGCTTCCGATGGACGTTTATCAGGATGTAATGGCAGAAATGCATCATTACGCCCCGTTAGACGAACAAGAGAAGATTAAAGTTCAGCAAGAACAGTTGCTAAACAGTGCGCGTGATAGTCAAGGGAATTCACTTATTAAATTAGAAGGTAACGGCATGAACTTTGACCAAACTAAAGAATCACCCACTTTTGCGTGATTTTAAATATAGGAGTTAAACATGTCTGCAGTTAATGCTCCGTTTGGTTTGCGCCCAGCTTTCTTCCCCACTGGGTTGGAACGTGCTCAAGCGCTAGCCAACGGTATTACTTCCGGTTATAGCGGCAACATCCTTAAAGGACAAGCCGTGCAATATAGTCCTAATGCTGGCGTCATTTTGCCAGTCCTAGACACCACTACGAACTCAGGTCTTGTATCTGGCTCGTTTCAAGGCGTCGAATGGACTGACACTACAGGTCGGCGTCGCGTATCTAACTATTGGCCTGCAAACACCAGTTATATTGCTGGATCTTGTATTGCTTATTTCTATAACGATCAGCAAATCGTTTATGAAATTCAGGCTGATGGCTCAATTGCGCAAACGGCAATCGGTAATGAAGCCAATCTTTCTAACTTTACGGCGGGATCAACAACCACCGGTCTTTCCCAAATGACTTTATCTGCCTCTTTGGTAGGTTCAGCATCAGCTGGTCAGTTCCGTATTGTTGATATTGCGCCATATGCTGACAATGCTTGGGGTGATGCGTACACGGTAGTTCGTGTGCAAATCAGCAAACCTCAGTTTGTAGCTACCGTTAACGCAATCTAAAGGAGAATAGACTATGGCAGCCCCGATGAGAAGTACGGACTTCCGGTCAATTGTTGAGCCTATTCTCAACGAAGCATTTGACGGAGTTTATGATCAACGTTCCAATGAGTGGGAAACGGTTTTCCGTGAGCAACAAGGTATTCCACGGAACTACCATGAAGAACCGGTTCTTTACGGTTTTGGCGCGGCACCTCAGTTACCTGACGGGTCTCCCGTTACGTATCAACAAGGTGGCGTATTGTTCTTGCAACGCTATGTCTATAACGTGTATGGTTTAGCCTTTGCTTTGACCAAAGTTTTGGTTGAAGACGGTGATCATATTCGTATTGGTCAAGTATACGCAAAACATCTGGCTCAGTCTTTGGTGGAAACCAAGGAACTGTTATGCGCTAACATCCTGAATCGTGCTTTTAATAGCTCGTATACCGGCGGTGATGGCGTGTCTTTGATTAATACTGCGCATCCGATTGTGAACGGTTCATTTAGCAACCAGTTAAGTACTTCTGCTAACTTGTCCCAGACCTCTCTTGAGCAGATGTTAATTCAAGTTCGCCAAGCTGTGGACAACAACGGCAAGAAAATCCGTTTGCAACCTCTGAAATTGGTTGTTGCTCCCGGAAACGTGTTTCAAGCCGAAGTGTTGTTGAAGTCAGTGTTGCGTACTGGTACCGCCAACAATGACATTAACCCGATCAAATCGATTGGTTTAATGCCCGAAGGCGCTTCAGTAATCAGCCGTTTGACTTCTGCCACTAACTGGTGGGTACAGACCGACGCACCTGAAGGCATGAAACTGATGATGCGTCGTGCATTAGAGAAAACCATGGAAGGAGATTTTGAGACTGACTCGATGCGCTATAAAGCCACCGAGCGTTATATTCCTAACTGGACTGATCCTCGCGCGATGTACGGCACTCCAGGCGTTTAATCGCCGAAGGCTAAACGGGGGAGCCTTAATCCCCCGTATAACTTTGTCTAAACTTTTCAAGGAGAAAGACAATGCCCCAATTTAGCGATGACCTGTATCTGGGCACTTGCCAGACGTACATGGGAGTTGGTAACAACCCCGTTAGTGCAACTTTTACTGGCTCAATAGCCGCAACGACTCTTACTGTTACTGCTTTACTCTCAGGTGACCTAGTTCAAATCGGTCAATTTGTTACTGGCTCAAGCGTTACGGCAGGTTCATATATTACCGCTTTTGTTACTGGAACCGGCGGGATAGGTACTTATACGGTAAGTGCTTCATCCACGGCGTCTAGTACTACCATGTATTTGTCTGGAAATGCAGCAATTAGCGACCCAACCAATATGGACTTAGGCGTTGGGCCACTGGGTCGAGTTTATGTATTTGACGTTATCCCTGAAACTAAATCAACAACCAACATTGCTACAGCAAGCGTTTACACAGCTACTGTCACTTTGACTGCAGGTGCCGGAACTAAATCAATTGTACGTTCTGATGGTGTTACGGTTGTGCAACTTGATTGCCCTCGTGCTGTTTCAACAACTACTGGTGCAGGATCACCAACCACTCGCAACGTTACCATTTCTGGCTACGACTATTATGGTCAAGCTATGAGCGAAGTGATTGCAACTGGTGCTGTTGCTTCGACGACTGTTAACGGCAAGAAAGCATTTTTTCAAATTAGTGGTATCACAATTTCTGGCAGTCCGGTAGTTACGGTTGCAGTCGGCACGACTGATATCATTGGTCTTCCAGTTCGTGTGATTGATGCGGCTTACATTATATCTTCTGGATGGAATAATACTTTACCTAATGATGCAGGGACCTTTGTTGCCGCTGTAATGACTAACCCCGCAACAACAACGACTGGTGATGTACGTGGTACTTATGTGCCTTCTAGCGCAACTGATGGGCAAAAACGTTTGGTAATGGCACTTGCTGTTCCTGCATTAGCTGTTGGCCCAAACTCAACTCGCCTTGGCGCTCTTGGCGTAACGCAAGCCTAACTAGGAGACAGACATGGGTAAATTTAAACGTGAACCAAAAGAAGCAACCACTGAACCTTCGGTTAATGAGCTTAGTCATGAAGGTATGAAGCGCGGTGGTAAAGCGCATAAGAAGCATATGGCTATGGGTGGTAACCCTATGATGCGTTCGCCTTTAGCTCGTCCAATGGTGCGCCCAGGAATGCGTGCAGGTGTTGCGCCTTCCGTTGCTATGCCTCCTGCAGCGTTAATGCGTAAAAAAGGCGGTGAAGTTGAAAGTGCCGCTACGCATAAAGCTGAAATGCATGAAATGCGTAAAATTGAAAAAGAGCTTAAACATCATGAAAGTGAAAAAGCCGGTAAAGCGCATCATGGTTTGAAAAAAGGTGGAATGTATCGCCCAACTCCAGGTGGCTTGCTGTCTGAAGGTCGTGCGCACGGTAAAGGCACTACCGGTGGAATTGAAGGCGCAGGTTACAAACATGGTGGCATGAGTAAAGGAGGCACTATGCATCCTAAAATTGATGTGCAAGATAAAGTTGTTGGTGCTAAACAAGTCAAGTCTCTTAGTACTAAAACTGGTGGCATTGAGGGTGCTGGCTATAAGCATGGTGGGCGTAGCAAAAAACACCATTATGCAAAAGGCGGTACTGTATCTGATGGTGTAGCAAATCGTTATCTTGATGATATGAAAGATGGTAAAAAAATGCCTACTAAAAAATTAGGCACTAAAGGCATCAGCCAAGCACCTGCTGGTTATAAACATGGTGGCCATGTATCGCACCCTACAACGTATGGGCATAAAGACAATGGTCATACGCGCCAACATGAAATGCAAGATGGTCATGGTCATGAAAAAATGGCTGCCCACCCAATGAAAAATGGTGGAAAAGCACATACTACTAAAATTTCTACCTGTATGCAAAAAGGTGGTAAGTGTAACTACTAAAAGCCTAGGGGCTTCGGCCCCTGCTTTTAATTGGAGAAAAGTATGACTATTACTGCTACATCACAAACATTATTCGATGGCGAAAGAATCGCCATTATGAAATTTAATGCGTCACTTAGCACGACTGAAAATGAGTCTGCTGTTGTTAAAGTTAACCCTTCTACTTTGTTGCCGTCAAACGCAGGTGGCGCTTGCGATGCCGTAAGCATTTTAAAAGTAACTGCATTGACGCATGGTTTAGAAGTTCAAATGAACTGGGTTGCTACGGCCCCTGTAATGATTGAGGTCATCCCGCAAAACACGCAATACACGCAAGATTTTTCCAATTTTGGTGGGTTGACAAATAACTCAAGCACAGGAAAAACTGGTTCAATTTCTTTTACTACTCTAGACGGCGGCGCTGGAGATGCGTATACCGTGATTTTAGAAATGCAGAAACATTACGTTAACCCAACAAGCTAATCATGCCAAGCAAATCACCTGCGCAGCATCGTTTAATGGAAGCCGCCGCGCATACCAAAGGTGGTTTTGGAGGCGTTTCTCAAAAAGTAGGCAAAGAGTTTGCAAACGCTGACAAAAATAAAAAGTTTAGCAAAGGCGGGTTGTATGATAATATACATGCTAAGCAAGAAAGAATAGCGCATGGTTCTAAAGAGCGTATGCGTAAGCCAAATAGTAAAGGCGCACCCACATCTGCAGATTTTAAAGCTGCTGCAAAAACAGCTAAAATGTCAAAAGGTGGCGGCCCAAGATTGTCTGTAAGTCGCGGTGAAAAGTTATCCACAAGTCGAGGCGCAGGTTTAACACAAAAAGGCCGCGATAAGTTTAATAGAGCTACAGGTAGTCATCTTCAAGCACCACAAGCCCATGGATCAAGACATGATTCTTTTTGCGCTCGAATGAGTGGAATGGCTGGGCCTATGAAAGATGAAAAAGGAAGACCAACTCGAAAAGCAGCGTCACTGCGTCGATGGCACTGCGCCGACGGTGGAAAAGTCAAAAAACATGACATAAAAGGTTGGTAAATGAGCACTTCAGGCACCGTTGGCCAAACCGTTATTACCGTTCAACAACTGATTGATAGTGGCGCACGCCGAGCAGGCAAATTAGCTGAAGAACTGACCGTAGAGCAAGTACAGGCTGCTAAACAAAGTCTTTACTACCTATTGTCCAATCTAGCTAATATGGGCATACAATACTGGTGCATTGTAAAAAATGTTGTCGGAATGCTGCCTGATAAATATATTTATACTCTACCGGTAGGCACAATTGATGTGCTTAACTCAAACTATCGCACCGTTACTTACATCAACACGGTAATATCCAGTTCTTCAGGCGTTACGGCCAACGCTTTTGATGGTGTAGGGCAAAATATCTGTCAATTAACTACTAATACCGGCAACATTGGCGTTAGCAACGGCACTAGTGGGCCTGTTTATATTGCCACCATAGGTATATTACCTGCAATAACCGGCATAGTCACTGTTCAATTACAATATTCTTACGATGGCATAACTTGGGTTACAATTTATTCGCCTGGAGCGGTGAGCTGGGTAACAAATCAATGGATTTATTATGATTTAGACCCGTCAGCAACGGCTACTTACTGGCGTATTTTGCAAACCAGTGGCCCAAATATGGGTTTTTATCAAGTGGCGTTTGGTACTGCGCCGATGGAAATACCTTTGGCACGATTAAATCGTGACGATTACACCAACCTGCCTAACAAAAACTTTACTAATAATCGCCCGTTGCAGTACTGGTTTGATAGAACTATACCGCAACCGTCTATGTATCTGTGGCCTACGCCTAATACCATACAGCCTCAGATTGTGGCGTGGTGTCATCGGCAGATTCAGGATGTAGGAACCTTATCAGGCTCAATAGAAATACCGCAGCGATGGTATCTGGCCATTCAGAATATGTTATCGCACCAAATGGCCATGGAACTTCCAGGCGTCGACCCAAATCGAATTACGTATTGCGAACAGCAAGCCGATAAGTACTGGGCTATGGCAGAACAAGAAGAAAGAGACAAGTCTCCAATTTATTTTGCGCCTAATATTGCGCCATATACAGCATGAGCGTTTGGCTAGACACTAGGGGCAATACAGTATTAAGCATCGTCATATGCGATAGATGTAAAATGAAGCGTGCGTATGACGATTGTCTTAATGATATTAACTTTCCAGGGCTTAGAGTTTGCAAATATGGTTGCGCTGATAAAAAAGACCCTTATCGATTACCTGCTCGACAGCCTGAAAAGATTGCTATTCGTTTTCCTCGCCCTGATGCTGATATTGCTGTTTATAATAATCAAATTATCACTAGCGGTAACGATGCATATGTTTTGGCTGCCGAACAGACTACTCAACCGGTTAACGGCAATCAAGAATTGATTACAAAGACTCCACAAAACAATGTCTAACGTAACCATTAGCGAATTACCAACCGCACAGACCATAACTGGTACTGAGTTGGTGCCCGTACAGCAAAATGGACTGACAGTTCAGACCACTGTATCGGCTATTACCAACTCACCAGTGCAGACGCAAACATTTATAACTGTCAATACTGAGTCGACTTTGCCTAATAGTCGATATTTAGGTACAGGCACAGGTTTAACTACTACCGATGGGGGCATACAAGGCAAATTATCTGTTAATTTGACCGGTGCGCCACTATCGTTAGTTACTTCAGGCACTGGAATACAGGTTAAAACAAGTTCAACGGCGCTCTCAGCGCGTCTTTTAACTTTCTCAGGCACTGGCCTCACTATAACTAACCCTGACGGCATATTGGGTAATCCGACCTTTGCTTTTTCAGGCGTTATGGCTAATTTATCAACATTTTCAGGCACTGGATTACTAGGTATTAATGGCACTACCATTCAAAACCTTACCATTACTGGCACAACCAATCAGACTGCAATTACTAATGGCAATGGCGCGTCAGGAAACCCTGTCATTGGGCTAGCTAATAACCCTGTTATCCCTGGAACTGCCAGTTTAACCATCCCAGTGGGCGCAACAGCGGCTCGACCGGTTGCTACAACTAGCGGGATGATACGTTATAACAGCGATCTTCAACAGTTTGAAGGTTATAACAATATTGGCTGGAGTCAGTTTTCATTATCAGGTGGCGTTACTTCATTTAGTGGCGGCTCAACTGGTTTTTCGCCTTCATTAGCTACTACAGGGGCTGTAACGCTTGGCGGGACCTTACTACCGGCCAGCGGGGGCACCGGAGCGAATACTCTTACCGGTTATGTGTATGGTAATGGTACCAGCGTGATGACCGCCGCTACGACCATCCCTACAACAGCTTTAAGTGGGACGATTAGTAACGCGCAGTTAGCCAATAGCGCAATTACAATAAACGGTAATTCCGTGTCTTTAGGTGGTTCTACAACGGTTACGGCTAGCACAACTAGCACTTTGACTATAGGAACTGGACTATCAGGCACTTCGTTTAATGGCTCTTCTCCAGTCACTATTGCCATAGACTCTACGGTAGCAACGCTTACCGGATCCCAAGTCTTAACGAATAAGTCAATTAGCGGTGCTACTAATACCTTATCTAGTATAGCTAATGCATCTCTTACGAATAGCGCGATTACCATCAACGGCACTTCTACGAGTCTTGGTGGGTCAATTAACGTAGGAACTGTGACTTCTGTAACGTCCTCGACTTTAACAGTTGCAGGCACTTCAGCAGTTCCGACGATTAACCTAACTTCTGGCATAGTAACCGCAGGAACTACGGGTTCTGCTACGTTAATTCCAGTAGTTACTGTAGATACCTACGGGCGGGTAACGTCTATAACGACTGCCGCTAATCCTCAAGGAACGGTAACTTCGGTATCTGCGCTTACTTTAGGCACTACAGGCACTGACTTATCAAGCACTGTTGCTAATGGCACTACAACGCCTGTTATTACTTTAAACGTGCCTACCGCTTCAGCAAGTAATCGCGGTGCTTTAAGTTCTACGGATTGGACTACTTTTAATAATAAAGGCAGTGGCTCAGTTACGTCGGTAGCGCAGTCATTCACTGGCGGTTTAATTGCCGTTACTGGCTCGCCAATTACAACTAGCGGTACGTTGGCTTTAACGGTAGCAGGAACTTCTGGTGGAATACCTTATTTTTCTAGCGCCTCAACATGGGCAACATCGGCGGCACTTGCGGCTAGCGCTTTAGTGGTTGGTGGAGGGGCGGGTTTATCGCCTGCCACTATAACTACAGGAACAGGTGTAGTCACGGCTTTAGGCGTAGCAGTAGGCTCAGCAGGATCATTTGTAGTTAACGGTGGGGCGTTAGGAACGCCGTCAAGCGGAACAGTTACTAACCTAACTGGAACGGCAGGTATCAATATTACGGGAACTGCTCCTGCGGGAACTTTGACAGGAACAACGCTTAATTCTACTGTTGTAACATCGAGCTTAACGACTGTCGGAACGATAGGAACAGGTGTCTGGAACGGCACAGCGGTGACTGTACCTTACGGTGGAACGGGTGTAGCAACGTTATCTGGATTAGCTTACGGTAACGGAACGAGTGCTTTTACAGCCGCCACAGCCGCACAGGTGGTATCGGTGATCGGCTCAACTGCGGTAACAAACGCAACCAATGCAGTAAATACTGGCATTACCGCCGCATCAACAGGCGCTACTAACTACTTAACTTTTGTAACTTCTACTTCTGGAAACTTACCACAATTGGTAAACTCATCAATAACGGCAAACGCTGTAAATGGCACCATTACGGGTGGCGTTTCTGGTGGAGCATTTTAAGGAAAAATCATGGCACAAAGCGGATATACCCCAATCCTGATCTACGCAAGTGGAACAACTACAAACGTGCCTTTAGCGGCTAACTTAACAAGTAGCGCATCAGGCGCGGAGTTAGCACTTAACTACGTTGATGGTAAGTTGTTCTACAAAGACAATGCAGGCGTAGTCCAGACTCTAGCTACAAAGTCTTCAACTTCAGGTGTATTTACGTCAGTCACCGACTCCGGCCTTACTTCTGGGCGTGTTACATACGCAACAACTGGTGGGCTTTTAACTGACTCTGCTAACTTGACGTTTAACGGCACTACGCTGACTGCCAACACACTGAATCTGACAAACGCACTGGGAACAACTTACGGCGGCACAGGATTGGGCTCGTACACCGCAGGCGACCTCACGTACTACTCCTCTGGCACGGCGTTTTCCAAGCTAGCAATCGGTACGTCAGGGCAGATACTTACCTCAACGGGCTCGGCTCCACAGTGGTCTACGCTGTCTGGCGTGGCGGTTACTACCTTCTCTGCGGGCACAACCGGCTTCACACCCTCAAGCGCAACATCAGGCGCAGTTACTTTGGCTGGAACGCTTGCCACAACCAACGGCGGCACAGGACTGACATCCTTTACTGCTAACGGAGTTGTTTACGCCTCAAGTTCTAGTGCATTGGCTACTGGCTCTGCGCTTACTTTTAATGGAAGCAATTTCAAACTCACAGGTTCAGATAACAACAACCTTGTTTACTCTGCAAACTCAAATGGCACTACAAGTATCAGGATGCAGTCAAATGCGGCAGGTAATTATTTAGTTGCCGCAGGTGCAGACCCTTTATATTTCCAAAATGCAAGTGCATCAGGTGTCATGGTGTTTGCGCCTGCATCATCTACAGAACAAATGCGCCTGACCAGCACAGGTCTGGGTATTGGTACAAGTAGTCCTAGTAACCCTTTGCACGTTATAGGTTCAATTCTTACATCTAACACTTCAGGAAATGCTTATTTACAAGCATTATCAACAAATAATGGTTCTTCAGCCTATTTCAGAAGTACCGCTAACACCATTGGTGGAACTGCACAAACATGGTATGTTGGTCAAAATTTATCAGGAAATGCTGGTGCGTTTGAAATTTATGATTCTGCTTTAGGTGGTGATTTATTGAATAGCCCAGCTGGTTCTGGTAACTTAGGATTAGGAGTTACTCCTATTGCTTGGGGAAGTTCGCACACGGCTTTTCAAGTTGGTGCTAGAGCCGCTTTATGGGCTGAAAAATCAGCAGGTAATACATATCTAAGCAACAACACATTTTATGACGGTACAAGTTATAAATACATTGGGACAGCGGCGGCTTCTCAATACACTCAAAACGCAGGTTCACATTTGTGGCTGACAGCCCCCTCCGGCACAGCAGGAAACGCCATTACCTTCACCCAAGCAATGACTCTTGATAGTAGCGGTCGGCTTGGTATAGGAACATCAAGCCCTACATCAACACTTACAGTTGCGGGAACAATAACCGCGATAAGTGGAATAACTCCGGCTTATGTTGGTTACGTTCCTACAGGAGCGGGTGTTTTTGTTTCACCAACTGTTAATGCGGCAAGCAATTCTTCTGCTCCAAATGCCGCCGAAACAGTGTTGACACTTACAAGAAGTGGAGTAACAGGTCAAGTTTATCCAAGTGTTGCTGAGTTTCAAATATCAAAAACCACAACCGACCTTTACGGTAGTACAAAACTTGGTATTAAACTATTAAGTACAGATAATGTTTCTTTTATAACTCCGCTTACATTATCTGCATCGGCCGCAGGTAGCAGTGTTGCTGTCACGGGAACGCTGAGTGCGACGGGAACAAGCACTTTAGCGGCAGTAAATGCCAGTGCATCTTGTTCCATTATTAACGGTGGCGGTAATCAATCAAATTTAAGAATAGGCAACGCTGTCCCTGTGACGTTGGACGTTGGGGTATATAACCCGTACTTCACTATTGCGGCAGGCGTGTTGACAACTGCTACTAACCACCCTTTAATTTTTGGCACAAACAACACAGAAGTTGGTCGTTTTGATACTAGCGGCAACTTAGGTATTGGGACAAGTAGTCCTAGCGGAAAACTGACTGTTGCAAACACTTACACAAATACTTCTGATGCAACCATTGTTGCTAGCTCAAGTATTCCCGGTATTAACTTGCGAACTACATCTACTGGAAGATTTTCAATTTTTAGTAGTTATTCAGCCAATAACAGCACATCATTTGTGGTTGGTACAGGAACAAATAATCCGTCATCAGAGTCTATTTTTATAGACCACACTACTGCCAATGTTAGGTTCGCTAACGCTATTTCTGTTGGCGGTGTAACTCCCGCCGCTTCCGGCGCTGGCATCACCTTTCCCGCCACGCAGTCTGCATCGTCAGACGCGAATACGCTGGATGATTACGAAGAAGGAACGTGGACACCAACAGATGCTAGTGGGGCGGGTTTAACCTTTACAGTATCGTTTGCAAAATATACAAAAGTGGGAAGGGCTGTATCTATACAAGGCGCTATTACATATCCAACAACGGCAAGCACTGTTACAGCCCAATTTACTGGGTTTCCATTTAATGCGGTCGATTCAATACAAATGTCTCTTATCTATACAGATGCTTCTGTTGCAACTTTTACTTATTTATCTGGGAACACAACAAACGTATATCCACTTATACCGGGGGTTAATATAACTAACGCAACATTAAGTGGGAAACTTATTTCTTTTGCTGGAACATATTTTGTTTAATTAACTGCATTGGATTATGCAGTCGGACACTTAACTTAAAAGGAAAATCATGTCAATCACCAAATCAACCACTGTTGACCAAATAACCATCACCGAAAACGGCATCATTCTTTACCGTGAAGCCACACGCATCATTGAGGACGGAACTGAACTGACCAAAACCTACCACCGCAACAGCCTGACGCCAGCGCAAGACCTGACGGGCATCCCTGCCAATGTCGTTGCTCATTGCAATGTAGCTTGGACTGCTGAAGTCATTGCGGCTTATCAAGCCCAAGTAGCATCTCAACGTAACCAAGGAGTTTAAAAATGAATACATATGTTTGGACAGTAACCGCAATGGACAGCTACCCAACGTCCCCACAACCTGATTGCGTGTTCAATACGCACTGGACATGCTCAGGCACAGATGGCACATATAACGCATCCGTTTATACCACCACAGCGATACCGTATAACTCGGCAGAACCGTATATCCCTTACGCGCAACTAACGCAAGCAGAAGTGTTGGCGTGGGTTTATGAAAACGGTGTGGATAAAGTGACGGTTGAGGCGGCGGTAGGACAGCAGTTAGCTAATTTACAAAATCCTCCGGTAGTGACATTACCACTGCCGTGGGTAGTAGGGTAAAGGACTGCCCTTTCAGTCCATAGTAAGGAGAATAGTGATGAGTCAAGACACGAAAAAAACTCAGATAACTATAGATGGTGTAGATTTTTTGTACGAAGACATGACGCAAGAACAGCAGATGCTAGTACAGCATACCGAGGATTTAACCCGAAAGATTGGTTCAGCACAGTTTAATCTTGACCAACTTAATGTCGGAAAACAAGCCTTTGTTAATCTGCTCAAAGAATCTTTAACGAAACCTGTAGAAGAAAAGGTAGTTAACTAAATGGACTGGCAAATTTATCTTAACATTGCAGTAGCAATAGGGTCAGCGATTGTTGGGTGGTGGTGCAAACAAGTGTGGGATGCTACCCAAAGCCTTAAGACTTCGGTGCAAAAGATTGAGGTAGATTTGCCAACTTACTATGTACGTAAGACGGATATGGATACGCGGTTTGATAAATTAGAATCAATGTTAGATAAGATTTTTGATAAGCTAGACAAAAAGGTGGATAAATGAACACATTAAAGTCAGCGTTAAAATCAAGAACGGTATTATTTGCTCTTTTAATAGCAATTCTTTCTGTGCTTCAAGGGTTTGTTTATATCCTCCCCATCACGCCTGTAAATCAAATGTACATCGGCCTTCTTGTTTCTGTAGCTGTAGTCTTCTTGCGTTTTATTACAACGACTCCGGTGATTAAATGAATTGGCTTGCACAGATTGCCCCCACAATTGCAACCGCAGTTGGTGGCCCTTTAGGAGGACTCGCATATGAAACAATTAGCAAAGTTATGGGCATTGGTCAAGATGACGCTAAAAAAATGTTGGACGAAGGTAAGCTCTCTGGTGACCAAATCGCATCTTTACAGCAAGCTGAAATAGCTCTTAAAGCAAAAGCCCAAGAACTAGGATTGGACTTTGAAAAGCTGTCGGTTGAAGACCGTAAATCAGCGCGGGATATGCAAGTAGCAACGAAGTCATGGTTACCGCCTACCTTAGCAATATTAGTGACTATAGGTTTTTTTAGTATATTGACAGGGCTAATGTTGGGGAGGGTGGAACATGGTGCTGAAATTGATATTATGCTTGGTTCTCTTGGTACCGCTTGGACTGGCATTATTGCTTTTTATTTTGGGTCTAGCTCTAGCTCTCAAAAGAAAGATGCGATGATTTATAACTCTACTCCTACAAAATGACAATACAAGACAAAGTAATTTTGATTGCTACTGCATCATTATCGCTAATTGTATGCGCGATGCTAGCGATGTTCTGTTACGCGATAATAGACCCCAATACCGATGACGAAGAAGTTTTTACAATTATAGGCCCAAGTTTTCAAGTTATTGTCGGTGGATTTATTGGGCTAGTAACTGGAATAAAAATAGGTAAAAAAAATAATGAAACTGACAGCTAACTTTAGTCTTGAAGAACTAAGTTTCACCGAGCATCGGGAGTTTGACAACACGCCTCCTCCTGAAGTTATACCTAATCTTAAAAGGCTAGCGATAGTGCTTGAGCAGGTTAGGTCTTTGGTAAATAACAATCCGGTAGTCGTTAACTCTGCCTTTCGCTGTTTAAACGTCAATCGGGCAGTAGGAAGCGGAGATGGGAGTCAACATAGATTGGGCTGTGCGGCAGACATAAGGGTTCCGGGAATGGAGCCAGAAATGGTTTTGCAAGCTATAAAAGCCTCCAACATCCAGTATGACCAACTTATAAGAGAATTTGATGCTTGGGTGCATATCTCTGTGCCGAGTATTGAAGGAAATGCACCGCGTAAAATGGTGCTTATTATCGATAAACAAGGCACTAGAGCTTACGGATAACCTACTATGACCGCGTCTTTTGCTTTAACTTATGACTCTTTAATCACCGCGGTAGAGCAGTATCTTGAACGAAATGATGACGCGGTTGTTAATCAGATCCCTACGTTCATAACATTATGCGAATTTGAAATAGCGCAACAAATGAAGACGTTAGGGCAACAGCAGGTTGTAGAGAGCACCATGAGCATAGGTAACCCTATTATACCAAAGCCTGCAAGATGGCGTAAGACTGTCTCTTTTAACGTAACCGGTTCTGCTGGGCCTGCGCCTGTGTTTATACGTAAATATGAGTATCTTTTAAATTATAATACCGGTGCAAGCAATGGTCTTCCGTTATACTATGCTGATTATGACTACGCGCATTGGCTGGTGTCACCCGCACCAGATCAAGCCTACCCGTTTGAAGTATTATACTATGAACGTTTACAACCGCTGGACTCGACTAATCAAACCAACTGGATAACCCAAAACGCACCCAACGCCATGCTTTTTGGAACATTATTGCAAGCCATGCCATTTTTAAAAAATGATCAAAGGCAAATATTTCAACAGAAGTATAGTGAAGCCATGGCAGCGCTGACAACAGAAAATACACTCAGAATTGGCGATCGTCAAGCCGTAGCACAGGACTCATAACATGACCACATATACTAATCCGTTTACTGGGCAAACTGTATCGCCTTCGCAAGTCGCGTATGAATCGTTAACTATCTCAGCTGATACGGTATTGCAATGGCCAGTTAATGGTAACACCGGCGTTGTTGCATCTAATATCATTGAAGTAACCGCGACAACGACTAGTTTGAATTTGATAATGCCTTCGGCACTGCAAGTCTCTGTCGGTCAAGCGGTTATCATACGTAATATTGGTACGAATACATTCACGGTTACTGATAATCCAACTCTACCGGCGCTTGTAGGCTCTACGCTTGTATCTATACCCTCAGGCATAACAATATATCTTTACCTTACCGCCAATACAACTAACGCAGGCACTTGGCAATCGGTTACATTTGGCGCAGGTACTTCTTCTGCTAATGCGGCCACGTTAGCAGGTTATGGTTTAACTGCATTAGGTACTACCTTAAATCAATCTTATCTTGTAACCAATTATTACTCAAACAGCACATTAACTGCAACCAATCGTGCTAACTTTGTAGTCTGGGGTAGCGGTGTAGGCACTTTAACATTGACGTCTGCAGCTACGCTAGGCAATAACTGGTTTTGCATGATTGCAAATAATGGCACAGGCATTGTAACCATTACCCCATCAGGTACGGATACTATCAATGGTAATGCTAATCAACAATTACAACTCACCGAGTCGCTGGTTATTGTTTCCAATGGCGCAGGTGGGTTTAATACGTTTGGGTATGGGCGGTCAAACGCTTTTGCATATACGCAGTTTTCGCAATCTGTTACTGGCGGCACATTTACATTAACATCCGCGCAAGCTTCAAATACAATTCAAACGTATATTGGGGCTTTGACAAGCAATCAGATTGTAATCGTACCCTCAACCGTGCAGTTATATACCTTTACCAATAACACGACAGGTGCGTACTCATTCACGGTAAAAACTGTGGCTTCCGGTGGCGCAACAGTGCTTGTACCGCAATCATCTTCACTGGTTATTATCTGTGATGGCACTAATTGTTATAATGCAGCATCAGGGTCATCGAGTTCTTTAACCACTTTAACGTTAGGCAATGGTTCTTTATCAGTACCATCTTTGAAGTTTTCAGGCGATATTAATTCAGGGATTTTCTTACCATCGTCTAGTCAAGTCGGGTTCGTTGTCGCAAATACTTTAGCCGGTTATTTTAATGCTTCGGGTTTCACGGCTATTAATGGCATTGGTGGAGGGGCGTTTTGACAGCACAAGTTCAGTCACTTAATATACAAGCAGGAATTCAACGAGACGGGACGTTATTTGACTCGCCTTGTTTTGTTGATGGCCAGTGGGTGCGGTTTCAACGCGGTCGGCCTCGTAAAATAGGTGGCTATAGAGGCGCGTTTTTAAATGCGCCTCAGATTAGCCGCGGTATGGTCATGCAGTCTCAGCAAGGCATAAACTACGTATATTCCGGCAGTCAAACTTATTTAAAGTATTGGCAAACAGGCACTAATGATGGTGTAGGCTCTGGGCCGTATGATGTAACGCCTTCCACGGGGTTTACCGCTAACGCCAACAATCTTTGGCAGTTTGACATTGGGTACAACTCATCGGCTACAGCATTGCAGATTGTAGCCCATCCAGGACAAAATTTAACTAACATTGACAGTACGGTAACTACTCGTGTTTTGTCAGGCACGTTTCCTGGCGGCACACTAACGCCGGTAGGCGTATTTAGTGACAGCGCAACTATTAATAGTACGTCAACAACTATGACGGTTAATATTGCTGATTTCAGGATTGCCGCGGGGCAAACAATTACAGCTGCATCGGGTATACCGGCTAATACAACAGTGGTATCCGCTTTAGTCTCAGGTAGTACAACAATAGTAGTTATGTCAGCTGCGGCCACTGCAAGTACTACGCAGTCCACCACGTTTGATAATAATATTTCCGTTTCTGGCGGAACTTGTATGATCTACCCATATTTGTTTGTGTACGGTAGTAATGGGCAGATACAAAATAGTTCAGCCGGTGACTTTACCAACTGGGTTGGCGCCGATGCAAACTACGCTAACGTATCATCTACAAAGGTCGTTAAGGGTATGCCCCTACGTGGGGGTACAACGTCTCCTGCAGCGTTATTCTGGTCATTGGATCAGCTGACTCGAGTGAGTTATGCCCCACAAACGATAGGCTCGGCTACTATTTACTGGCGTTATGACATTATTTCAACGCAAACGTCAATTCTGTCAAGCCAATGCGTCATAGAGTATGATGGTATATACTATTGGGTAGGCGTAGATAGATTTCTACAATACAATGGCGTTGTGCAAGAGATTAAAAACAACAATAATATCAATTTTTTCTTTGATAATTTGAATTATAATCAACGACAAAAGGTATGGGCAGCAAAAATCCCTAGATGGGGCGAGATTTGGTGGTTTTACCCTTCCGGCACATCAACCGAATGCGACAACGCAATAATTTATAATGTGAGAGACAATATCTGGTATGATGCTGGTTTTGCGCCAGGAGCCCATCGGTCTGCCGGTGTATTTTCTGAAGTATTTAAGTTCCCTATCTGGGCAGATACAACGCCTAATGTAACTGGCACGTACACACTTTGGCAACATGAGACCGGCACCGATAGCGTGTACTTAAATAACGTAGATGCTATAGAATCTTATTTTGAGACCAACAGCATAGGTTGGGTAACCGGTGGTCCAGGAGTAAAATCGCCTTCTGGCAATAATAGATGGATTAGAATTGAGCGTATAGAGCCTGACTTTGTGCAGTCTGGGCAAATGAGTGTAGTTATAACCGGAAAAAGCTACGCTGATGACGCTGATGTGCCGTCCGACCCATATAATTTTACATCTGGCACGCTTAAAATTGACATGCGAGAGCAACGCCGTGAGATGCGATTGCGATTTATCAGTAACGATTTTAACGGTAATTATGAGACAGGTAATATATTGTTGAGCGCTGATATTGGCGATGAACGTGGCACAGGGAACCCGTAATGGTTACTTATGATCCTAGAGGGCATACGTGGGACTCTTGGTGCAGACGTATGGCTGAATTGTTTGCCTCCAACCAGCTTGGCACTGTGCTTGAAGAAGACTGGCGTGACTGGGCTTCAGGAATGCAAGGTATAGGTTATTTTGTGCAATCAGGCGTGCCTGATGCAAGAAACTTTGATACTTGGCAAGACTGGGCGTCTACATTGGTTGGCATCATGTCCATAGACAGGAATTAGAATGGCTAGTTACGTCCCAACAGAACTACAAGCTTACGGTGATTTATTAAAACCACCAAGTAAATCTTCCACGCCTACGGGTGAGTTAGTTGGATATTTTAATAGTTTCCCTATTTATTCCACTAAACCTATAGACCCAGTCTATGTAGGCAGTGACCAAGACGGCAATGTTTCTTACGTTGATAAAAACACTGGCGCAGGTATACATGGAAATGATGATGGCTCATATAGTTTTAATGGTGGTGGTGAAGATAGCCCTGCCAATTTAAATGGTATGGATCCGTCTAAATTATTTGCTAGTACAACATTAGGAAAAACTGATTGGAATTACACGGACGTATACCGTGGCAACCAAACCACAGGCACAAATAACGGTGAAACAGTAAGTGCTTTATGGGGTGGAACATCTTATCCCATGGGAAGGGTTACTAATTGGTCAGATATAGACCCAACGCAACAAGAAGCACAATTTACCGCAGGACAGACGCGTGATGCTCTTTGGAATGTTTACGACAACTTAGTAGCAAAAGGAACCACACCTGCATTAAATCCTGACCAAATTGCATTAAAATTAGCAAGTGATAATGGAACGGGCAATATTGGTAGTAATGGAAGCGTACAGGGTTATGGTGCAGGAGCTAATTCGTTAGCAATAGCGCAAACTATTTCTTCTATATTTATGAATCAACCGCAAGTTGTTGCGGTGACGCAACAGCCTTACACAGTCTCTCCTGACTCGGTAAAGCAAATTGGAGACTTTGGCACAGCGCATAATAGCCCTCAAGTTTTAAATACTCTTTCCACTTTTGTTCGCCAAGGCGTTAATAGTGACTGGGGATTTACTGCTGTTGGAATAGGTTTAGCCATAATGGGTGGTATGGCCGCCTCCGAAGCAATAACAAGTGGATTAGGCGGTGCTACAGCAGTAGACGCGGCAGGAACAGTAGTTCCAGCCACTACCGCAGGTGTTGCCAATACATCTATAGCCACCGTAGGAGCAGGAGCGGTTTCGGGTGGAATAAATGCGGGTGTCCAAGGCGGTGATATTTTAAAAGGCTCTTTAACTGGTGCGTTTACTTCCGCTCTAGGATTAAATATTTCGCCTGTAGCAAAAAGTTTAGTAGAGGCTAGCAATGGAACTATTAATCTACAAGTAGCTCAAGCGGCAGTGCAAGCCGCCGCAGTAGCCGCAAAAGCAGGTCTTACTGGTGGAGATGTAACTAAAGCAATTACAAATAGTCTTGAAGGTTCTGCAATCTCCGCAGGATTAAAAGGGATGAATGTCCCATCCGATATAGCAACCATTGTTACTCCAATTGCTTTAACCGGTTTAAATAACGGAGATGTTAACGCCGCAATACAAAACTCATTAATTAATTACGCTAGTGGCTTTGCTAAATCTGCCATGAGCCCTCCTGCTACTCCTCTTGCGGAACAACCTAGCGCACCGGTATATCCAGAATACCCTAAATCTGGGCCTACAGTAGAGCCTCCACCTGCGTTGCCTGCGTATAATACTGACGTTACACCAACATCAACAGACTTACCTTCTAATTTATCTACTATTGCGCCATCAACTTCGCCTATTGTTTCTACGCCTATTGACGTAGCAAATGCCAATACGCCTCCAGAAGCTATAACAACACCGGCTAATTTACCTACCGCGCCAGACGAGTTTAATTTAGCCCCTGGTACAACAATTAACGAACAAGGCAAGGTTGTAGCCACAGGTATACCTACTGCAATAGATGTGCCTTCTACTTTAGATGCTATTATAAGTAATAACCCCACTAAAAATACTTTAGATACTATAGACGTAAATGCGCCAGATGGCATAGTACCTGCAACTGACCCATCAACTGGTGCATTGCCAGTAGCAACTTCGCCTATTACTGAGCCTACAACGCCTGCAGAAACACCTACTACACCAGTTGATATGTCAGCGGCATCTTTTTTAGCAACAGACCCAACCACAGGTAATGGGATTTACACACTTGATGGCAAATTAGTTAATGCGGATGGGTCAGAATATACTGGTGATTCTAATACTAATATGTTTGTTAATGGGTCGCCTACTGATACTACGCCTGCTGCCGTTACGCCTACTGATACTATCCCTGCTGATACTACACCTGCTATTGATATGTCAAACGCAGTTTTTATTGCTACTGATCCAGTCACAGGGGCAGGCGTTTATACACTTGATGGTAAGTTAGTTAATGCTGATGGGTCTGCGTATACTGGTGATTATAGTACTACTGCACCGGCTACAACGCCTACAGTTGAAACCCCTAAACCTGAAGATCACGTTTACGTAGGCGGTAATGCTGAGCCTACAACACTAACTGAAACTGCTTCAGCAGTTGAAGCTCCAGCAGTTGAAGCTCCAGCAGTTGAAGCTAACGTTTACGTAGGTGGCAATGCTGAGCCTGCAACGCCTGCAACGCCTGCAACGCCTGCAACGCCTGCAACGCCTTCAGCTACAGGTAGTGGCGGTGCGTTGCCAACAGCAACTACAACCGCAGCAACGCCTACTCAACAAACATCAACTACGCAGTCTACTGCTGCACCGGCAGCCACGCCTGCTGTTGCGCCTTTAAGTTATCTAACTCCAACAATGTTAGCAGGTGCCCCTGTGACTCCACAAATGACTGCGCAAATCGCGCAATTAAAACAACTTTATCCCCAGTTGCAAGGGGTAAGTGATAAAATACTATCATCTTTAATTGCCAGTGAGCCTAAAACTGCAGCCGATAATAGCTCGCAACTAATGAGCAGCGGATTAAGTTCAATGTCTAATGCGTCGCCATCTACTGCCTCACGTGGTTCACTGGCTGGACAAGATGCAAATAGTAATTTAATGCAAGCCGGACTGTCTATGCTAAATCCAGGAAGCTCGTTAGCTACTCCGCATTTTGCTAAAGGCGGCCATGTGGAGGATCATGTACCAGAATTTATTACAGGGGCAACAGGGCATTATGTTAAAGGTCGTGGCGATGGGCAATCGGATGATATACCGGCAATGCTTGCTGATGGCGAGTACGTTTTTGACGCTGATACTGTGGCTGCTTTGGGCAATGGTTCATCTGATGCCGGTGCTAAAGCTCTAGATAAAATGCGGGAGGCCATTCGTAAGCACAAGCGCGCAGCCCCCGTTAACAAGATACCTCCTAAGGCTAAGTCGCCTTTAGAATACTTTAAAGGTAGATAATCATGGCTATTACCGCTGCATCGACAAGTGCTTCCATCAACCCGAATCAGGTTGCTGCACCACCTACCCCAGCAAGTGGCTCTGGTGCACTACCATCTTTTGATCCTAGTATTCCTCCACCCCCCGCCCCCACAACAATAACACAAGGACAAGGTTTACCATCTAACTTTACCACTGCCGATGATTATAATAATTGGTATAGTAATTTAACTCCAGATCAATTACAAAATTACCAAACTTGGGAAGGAACTTCTAATAACCCTGTCTCATTGGACAGGGCGTATCCAGCCTATATGACGCAAGGAATGCAAGACTCCGGTTATGATCCACAAATGGATGATAATCTTGCTCGTGCAAATGCATATCAACGATATTTATATCCTACGCCATCTCTTCAAGCGCACCCACCCATTGTTTCTAATGATCCAAATGATACTGCATCACCCGGACTTACCGACCCGTTTGCAAATCTTCCTGCCCTCGACAATACCCCCCCAGTCACAACTACCGCCGCATCAGCAAATGCTTCTGTTAATCCGAATCAACTCTCGCCATCTTTACAAGGAACCAATATGGCCGGTGGAACTCCAACCTCATCTCCAGCATTACCTACAGCAACTACAGGTAATCCTACCTCAGTGGCACCGCCTAACCTTGGCGTGACTCCTGGAGGCGCTGGGTCAGGTAGTTTAACGCAAGGCGCACCTCTGCCCAATATTACTACATTGCAGCAACAAGCAACTGCAGCGCCACAGTACTATACTGACTATTTGAACCAACTGTCATCGCAAGGTGCTGCAGCAGCGCAAGGCGCACAATATGTTGGCGCACAACCACTTCAAACGCAAGCATTTAATCAAGTCGCACAGAATGTGGGTAATTACCAACCGGCATTAAATACTGCCACCGGTGCGTTGAATCAAGCATTGGGGCAAAACGCAGTTGGCGCAGCAATGCCAGGAATTACTGCCGGTATGAATTTATCACCTGTAAATGCGGCAGCTCAAAACATTAACGCTTCTACCAATCTATCACCGCTTCAAGCAGCATCACAAAACTTAACTCAAGCTTCTGGTTTAAGCGGTGCATCGGCCGCGCAGCCTTATTTAAATCAAGGTGCTAATGCGCAAATTTTAAATGCCGCACAGCCTTATTTAAATGCTGCTGCAGTGCCTACGTCGCAAACAGTTCAGAATTACATGAGCCCGTACACGCAAAACGTTGTTGACCAAATTGGTATTTTAGGACAGCAAAACATTGCGCAAAACGTAGCCCCGCAAGCTGCGGCAGGGTTAATTGGCGCGGGTCAGTTTGGGTCACGTCAGGGTGCTAGCGCATTAGCCCAGTCTTTAGCTAACGCAGGGCAAAACATAACCGCGCAACAAGCTCAAGCATTGCAAACCGGCTATGGTCAAGCACTAACTGCTGCGAATCAACAAGCACAGTTGTATGGGCAGTTAGGGCAAACGGCAGGTAATTTAGCGCAAAATCAAGCGGCCAATCAGTTAGCGGCAGGACAAACTACTGGTACTTTAACTGGTCAGCAACAAGCTAATTTAGCTAATATTGGGCAAACGCAAGGTACTTTAACTAATCAACAAGCTCAAAACTTACTAGCTGCGGGTCAAGCGCAAGGCACTTTAACGCAGAATCAAGCGCAAAACCTGATTACAGGTGGACAAAATCTAGGTTCATTGACCGCGCAACAAATGCAAAACTTGATGCAAGGCGCAACGCAAGGTCAAAATTTAGCTTCTTCGACACAGAATTTAGGCCTTGCCGACGTAAACGCATTAGGCACTTTAGGTGGGCAGCAGCAAACTATTGCGCAGAACGCCCAATTATTCCCAATGCAACAACTTACATCTGAGTCTGGATTGTTACGGGGTTATAATGTACCCACTAGTGTTTCAAGCTCTACAACTGGGCCTGGACAAGCTGGGCAGTACCAAGCGTCGCCATTGGCGCAGATTGCTGGGCTGGGGACGTTAGCGGCAGGCATTAGTAATACTAACTTAGGGCAACAGTTATTTGGCACACTAGGCAGTGCAACCAATCCTACTGGAACTACAGGGTTGATTGGGCAAGGTTTAAGTGGTTTAAGTAGCCTGTTTAATAGTAATCCTACGTATACACCGCTTACTCCAGACAGCCCAAATGTGACAACTAATACGAATGGTTACTTTAATCAAGGACCTGATATCCCTTATGGTTAACTCTATTGCCCCTAAACATTAATCTCTATGATTTATAAGGAATAATTATGGCAGCTCTTCCAGCTTTAGGTAGTTTACCCGCGCCTCCAACGGGCATAGGCGCTGATCTTGACGCGTCAAAAGAATATTTTGATGCATTGCAGAGAGTAGAGCAATCATTAACACAACGTAATGAGCCTAATTATTTCAAGATGGCGGGTGAGTTCTTTAATCCTGGAAAAACCGGTAACTTTGGTGAAGCTCTAGGCCGCGCATCTTCATCATTAGGCGAAGACCAGCAACGTCAATTAGAGCAAGCACCAAATATTGCTATGATGCGCGCACAGATTGCTGGGCAAAAATACACCGTGGCAAATACCGCTAAAGCATGGGGCATATTAGCTGATGCAACCGGTATGTCACCCACAACGCTTAAGAAAGAAATAAATAGTGATACCCCGTCAGCTACTGTAACTAATAAACTAAATAGCCTTACGCCGCAAACATTTTTGGTATTAAGTCGTTTATCACCTGACGTCGCAGCCGCGGCAAAAACTGCAGCAGCTATGGCAATTGACGAAAGAAAAACGGCCGTGTCAGAAGGGACACTTGCTGAGCAACAAAAGCAAAATACATTCACGCAACATGTTGAAGATCAAAAACTTCTAAATGCGCAATTTGCATTACAACTTGACTTATTAAAAGCAGGAAATGATCAAGCTGCTAAAAACCTTGCCATTGCCGCATTTATTGATAAGGTAGGATCTGCGAACGCTGCAACACTCGGTATTGGCGCACCTCCACCTTCAGTGATGCCAAAAGTGCCACCTATGCCAACATTAAGCGCACCTCCTACGCTTGCAGCGCCACCTATGACGCCACCTGCAGCACCGCCTGTACCTATGGCACCGCCTGCAGCGACGTCTTTACAGCCTGTGCCAACACCTTCTGGGCCAATGCCAGCTGCGGAAGGGCCAGTTTCAACATTAAACACCGCGCCAGTTCCTGCGCAACCTTTAGGGTTAGGAATGCAACCCCCACCTATAGCAAAACCTTTAGTACCTCCGCCTATAGCAAAACCTTTAGTACCTCCGCAATTAAACGCGCCACCTGCGCCAGTAGCGCAAAAACCAACACTGCTTGCCGCTGCACCAGTGCCGTCTGGAGGCGGCGGGAGTGGGGAATCGCAAAGAGCAATTGACGTAAAAGCAGCTGAAGCTGAAATTGCAAAAGGCAAACAATACGAACTAGATCGCGAAGCTGCGTATAAACCTAAGTTAGAAATGATTAGTGGGTATGACCGGATGACCGTAAACAGCAACAACTCTAAATATGATGAGTTAATGTCATTAACGCGAAAACGGCCCGATCTTGTAGGTTTATTGGCACAAAGAAGTGGCCCAGTTGCAGGTCTTTTAACTGCCATGGAAGAAGGCGTAAAAGCCGGTAATTACAATATTAGCTTGCCAGTTGAAAAAGCACTTGCTGCAGGAACATTTAAACCTGAAGATAAAGGCGTGGCAAGAAATATTTTGCAATTGATTGCAGATTTAAACATGGACGTCATGCGCAAAGGCAAATCGATCTTTGGGCCTTCTATTAGTACGTATGATGCACAGAAAATGGCTGAACCTGGATTTAAAGTTACAGACCCCGCGTCGTTCATTACTTACCTTGCTGCAAAAAATAAAGTTGTTAACGATTATATGGGACAACTTTCAACGGCTGCAACTCGTTACTACGCAACACACCGCAATTCACCACATTCGGCATTTTTTGCGTCCGACGAGTACCATAAAATAATAGATCATTTTTATGGCACGTACAATATGCTAGTCAAAAACTCACCTTATAAATAGAGAACACTATGGCCACACCCACTCAAGTGCCAGTCGTAGACGAGCAAGCAGAAGCTGATGCGCGTGCTAAAGCAGATTTACAACGTTTGTTTCCTGAGCACCATGATCCAAGCGGCAATTTTAATTTATTTACGCCTGCGCCTCCATCAAAGAACAGTACAACAAATTCGGTTGTAATAAAACCAGACGAATCAAACTCTCCTGCACTAGTTGATTTAAGTTTAGGCGCTATAGCAGGTGGCGTGCTGGGCGGTAGAGCGCCGCAATATATTAACCCTAATTTAACTTCAGCAAGGGCAAATGTTGCAGGCGCAAATGCAGGACTGCAAGCAGCGATGGAGAATATGATTAGAGAAAGTGAAATACATCGTGGCGCATTAGACGCTGCTATACAAGAGCATGAAGCTGCAAAAATTGGGTTATCAGACGCAGCACGTGCAGCGCAAGAAGCTGAAATGCATGCTATTAAACATGGCATTGACATTACCCCAGTGGATGAATTATCCGGAGATAAATGGAATCGTAAGGTGGTAGGTGATTTAGGTCCAGGTGGAAAAAGCTCAACTGAGGCGGCTAAAAACTATCGTCTACAGGAGTCGCTTACGCCGACTGAAAAAAATAGATTTAAAGCATCACGTTCAGGTTTAGTAGTGCCTAATGAGCCTGATATTGGTACAGGACCATTTTTATCAGACGAACAAAAGATAGCAAAAGAACGACTTGAGCAATCTCGAATTGCGCATGCTACGGCACAAGCTCGTGTTGCTGAAACAACAGCAAATTTAGAATCTGCAAGTAGAACGCCTAGAACAGTTTCTAGTGCGCAAAACGCAGCTAATGCAGCTAGAACTACACAAGCTACAGCGCAAGGCACACTTGCTGAACTAGAAAAAGCACGATCATTTCTTTCTAAAATACCTTACTTTAATACTTTGCTGGGCGCATTATCAGGCGCTGAAGCAGTACATGCGTATCACTTAATCAAGCAAGGCCATACCGCAGAAGGTGTTGTTAACGCAATAGGCGCGGCAGGCGGCTTAATAGGGTTAGTACCTCATCCTGCAACCAAAATTATTGGCGCAGGTATGAGTGCGATTCCTTTAGCGTATGAAGGTTATAAACATCTAACTGCACCGTAATTTTGATTTTTCAATAGCTAAAGACCAAGCCTCTACCCAGATGTTGTAGGGGTTTTTTAACATATCTTCGTTATCGGTACGTTTCAACAGCGCTAGCCAGTCCTCATACTCTTTCTTGATTTCATCCATTTTTAGTTACCTTTTTGAATTTTTTACTCAATTGCTTAAGTATAGTGGGTGTCAAAGGAAAGTAACAAAGCGGAGTGACTGGTAAACCCGTTGGCCCATTTAAAACCTTGACCAAAATTGTTTCTTCAACAAATTGATTTGCATAGTCGTAAGCTTCGCCACTGTTTAAATAACCTCCAAATACCTCGACAGTTTGATTGATCATAACCGCCTCTTAAAGTGAATTCAAAGTGTTTCTATTTTTAAATAAATATAATGCTAACAGCGCAGCTTCGGCACGACCGTCGTCTTTTTTACGCGCAAACAACGTCGAATGAGCAGGCCAAGTACGCATGGCTAGCTCCCTAGACCCGTCTTTACTAGCATTGATTTGCATTTTACGTTTCCAAACCACGGGTGAAACATAAACATACGGTATAAGACAACCCGCTAAAACACCCTCTATAACGCCTAGAGAGCGTCCGAATGAGAACATGCTAGTGACGCCCTGATTAGGCATTGCGTTCACTTGCTCTACGATCCCCATGATGGGTTTATCTTTAAATAACCGCAGTTCAGCCACGATACTCTGAGGGTTAACTCGTTTTTTCTTTGATTTACCAGTTATCACCTCTAATGTGGGCGTGTCATAAATGTCAACTATTTTCGCGCCATCATCTAACACTGCCAGTGCACCGCTAATTCCTGGATCGATTCCTAAATAGAACATCATTTCCCCTTTTGATCATATTGCTCACAGGCCGCGAGCTGATCTTTTAATGTAAGCGTACTATTTTTGAGCGTGCACAGCCATGTTCCATTTTCAAATGGTTTTGAGTGTTCACAAGAACGACAGGTTTTCAACGGCGGTTTTTTACCATAACAAACTTCTTTGTAATCACACCAAGAACAAGGATAACCCTCAATATTTTCACCGATACGAGCTGGTGCTATTTCAGCTTCAGTCAGCGTTTTTATACGTTTAAGTATATCGTTCTGAACTTCAGGGTCAGGTTTTATGCGCCGAACGTAGTACTGTTCATTGTCTTTATTTAACGCTACGTAGAACCCCCTGTCTACATTAGAGAACATCATACCGCTTTGAACTTGATAGTAATGCGACGGTTTTGAACCCGCTACACCTTTCTTTTCTAAATCAGCGAAAGATTTTGTATTGTGGGTTTTGATTTCAAGTATATGGGCTTTTACTTCTGCCCCAGGAATTCCTTTGATAATGCCGTCAACTTTTGCAACAAAATGTCCGGTTTTGTCTCCATATGTAAATTGGGTTTCATTATCCGTCATGTTCCAAACTGAGTAACCCGCGTTTCTAAGATCGTTTATTATCCTAGTTTCCTGAAGATTACCGGTCTCGAATAATCGTAAAATTCTACCTTTTGGCTGTACGTTATCGTAACCGCGCCAAGCCAACCAAATTTTACGTATACACTCTTCTCCTATTCCAGACGCGCCTAACCTAGAAAGTCTGAGCGGACGATAGTTTTTCTTCTCTATTGCTTCGTAAATACGATCAACAACTTCTACTTCTTGAACTGGTATTGGTATTGTTAATTTTTTAGTCATTAGGATCTACC
>Ga0214206_1000009_pt1 | contig 53155 bp, 74 predicted proteins | sample TroBogEpilimnion_26_FD_153044 | JGI IMG/M metagenome (GOLD analysis project Ga0214206, IMG submission 153044) | Freshwater microbial communities from Trout Bog Lake, WI - 07JUL2009 epilimnion | ecosystem: Environmental > Aquatic > Freshwater > Lake > Epilimnion/Euphotic zone | place: Trout Bog...
AAGGAAACAAGATGGCATACAGCGGAACAAGTGGAACTACGGTTGTAACCACGCAAAAATTCATCGACCAAGGCGCTCGGATGTCGGGCAAATTGGCTGAAGAATTGACTGTGGAGCAAGTTCAGTCTGCAAAACAGTCGCTGTTTTTCATTTTGAGCAACCTGATCAATCAGGGGATCAACTACTGGGCTATCGAGAAGAAGGTCTACGGCCTTCAGCCTGACCAATATCAATATTTGTTGCCGGTGGGTGGCAATGACGTTTTGAACGCCTTGTATCGCCGTTTAAGCCGTCCTACGCCTGCTGCTGGCGGCGCTTACTTTTCTTCTGGCGGTGTGACAGGTTTGGCGTTTGACAACAATGTCTTGACTTCTGACATTCAGACAACGCCCAACGGCAACATTGGTATCAATTACGGCTTAAACAATCCGGTCTATGCTGGATCGATTGGTATTTTGCCAGCCACTTCGGGGTCGTTTCACATTTTTCTTGAATGGTCTCAAGATGGTGTGACATGGACAACATTGAAAGACACTGGAGTCACAACTTGGGTGAGTGGTCAATGGTTGTGGTACGACATTGATCCGGGCGTGACTGCTCAGTACTATCGCATGCGAGAGACTGGCGGCGGCATATTAAACGTGGCCGAGTTCTATGTGGGAAACAATTCAACTGAAGTCACCATGGCTCGTTTGAACCGTGACGATTACACAAACTTGCCCAACAAGAACTTTACGGCCAATCAACCATACCAGTATTGGCTGAACCGAACCATTCCACAAGCCACAATCACACTGTGGCCGGCACCATCAGATCCATTTGTACAGATGACCATCTGGTACTCACGTCAGATCATGGACGTTGGCGATATGTCTGGTGAACTGGAGATCCCTCAGTACGCTTATCAGGCCATTCAGTGCATGCTGGCTCACCAGATGAGCCTGATCTTGCCCGGCGTTGATCTGGCACGAGTTCAATATCTTGAAGGACAGGCAGACAAATACTTCATCATGATGGAAAACGAAAATCGTGACAAATCGCCAATTTACTTTGCACCTAACATATCGGTGTATACAAAATGATTACATCTTCTGTTTATTGGATAAGGGCACAACACCACTTTGACATGACCACAGAGGGGTACATTGGCGTATCCAAAAATGCTGAAAAACGTTGGCTGTATGGGCACAATTTAGCATATCGCAAAGGACGTCATGACAACCCAAAGTTTGCCAACGCCATTTCCAAATATGGCTGGGAAAATTTGATCAAAACTGTTCTTGTCATTTCTGATGAAAAATATTGCTACGACCTTGAGCGTAAGTTGCGTCCAACAGATAGCATTGGTTGGAATTTAGTAATGGGTGGAGGCAAGCCTCCTATAGCAAAGTTTCGTGGCGAAGACTATGTCAGCCCATTAAAAGGAAAAAAACGAGAAACCCCTTGGATGATCGGAAGAATTCCATCAAACAAGGGCGTGGCGGCATCGGAAGAATTAAAACAAAAATTGTCTGAAGCCGGTAAAGGAAAAAAGAATACTTCCGAACATTTAGCAAAACGCATGGAATCACGCAGATTGACTCGGATTGCTCGTGGACAAATTCGTCCTTTTATTGTCAATGGCGTTCAATATGAAAGCTCAAAAATTGCATCAAATGAATTGGCAATTCCAGAGGCTACATTGAAATATTGGGCTTATGGCAAAGGAAAGCCAAGCAAGGCATATGCTTACATCACTGAAGCGAGGTGGTTGTAATGCCTCGTTTTCTAAATACCATTGGCAATGCAACGATTGCCGTGTTCGTGTGCGATCGGTGTCGCATGAAAAGAGCAATCATTGAAGCCATGCCCGATCCGAATTTCCCCGGATTGAAGGTATGTCAACAAGGCTGTGCGGATCAAAAAGACCCGTATCGACTGCCTGCGCGTAAGACAGAACGCATTAACTTGCAGTATCCTCGTCCAGACGTAAGCGTTGCTACGAATCCTAATGACATTGTGACCGAGCCATACGGCGGTGAAGTTTTGAGCACCAACCAAAGTGGCACGAACCCATCTCAGGATGGCAACAACCAAGTAATCGGACTTCAGCCCTGATATGCCACAAGTCATAATTACCGATCTTCCAAATGCTCTGGCCTTAACTGGCACAGAGCCGGTGCCAATTGTCCAAAATGGGGTAACAGTTCAAACAACCACAGGTGCAATTGCCGGCGCTGGTGCTTTGAACTATCCATTCTTGACGGTTGGAGCGACTTCGGGGTTGACTCAGGCTCGGTATCTCACAACTGGATCTGGCCTGTCTTTGACAGACAATGGGATTGGATCTTCACTTCAAATCAATTTGCTTGGTGCGGCTCAATCTCTGGATTCAAGTGTAATCGGATTACAGGCAAAGACAAACTCAAATACGGTCGTAGGACGCACTTTTGGGGTTGGTAGCGGCCTGAGTATTGCCAATGGCGATGGAGTGGCTGGAAACCCTGTTATATCGCTTGGAACAGTGCTTTCAAATGTTTCGTCATTGAGTGGAATTGGTCTTGTCACCATCAACGGGACAAACTTCTCACAAGTTACTTTGGCCACTGTTTCTGGGCAATTGGTAGTGACAAATGGTAACGCTTCCACTGGAGCGCCTACTTTTGGTTTGGCCACGACTGCGGTGACGGCAGGCACTTATTCTTCGGCAACGTTTACTGTGGATGCCTATGGTCGACTGACTGCAGCGTCAAGTGGAACCGCGGGTGGTGTGACGTTCTTCAGTGCAGGAACAACCGGATTTACTCCGAGCACCCCGACATCTGGATCAATCACATTGGCTGGTGTTTTGGTTCCTTCCAATGGCGGCACGGGGGCTTCAACGCTCACCGGTTACGTTAAGGGCAATGGAACCTCAACCATGACGGCTGCGGCCACTGTACCGACCACTGACTTGAGTGGAACCGTTACCAATGCGCAACTTGCAAACTCATCAATCACGATCAATGGCACGCCGGTAAGTCTGGGTGGATCTACAAGTGTTGGCACTGTCACTTCTGTGACTGGAACTGCGCCTGTCGTGTCCTCTGGGGGAACAACTCCAGCGATCAGCATGCCTGCTGCAACCACATCGGTCAGCGGGTACTTGACATCGACTGACTGGACGACGTTTAACAGCAAGGGTTCTGGATCAGTAACTTCGGTTAGTGGAACTGGAACAGTCAACGGATTAACCTTGACTGGGACGGTGACCACTTCAGGGAATCTGACATTGGGCGGCACATTGAGTGGTGTGGCCAACAGCGCATTGACAAATTCTTCAATCACGATCAATGGATCGTCAGTAAGTTTGGGTGGCTCGATTACAGTGACAGCCACGGCCTCCAATGCCTTAACCATAGGCACCGGCCTGACGGGCGCGAGCTATAACGGCTCTGCCCCAGTCACCATTGCAATTGGCAACACTGGCGTCAGTGCAGGAACATACGGGTCTGCCACTTCTATTCCATCGATTCAGGTCAATTCTCAAGGTCAAATTACCTCAATTACGACCAATGCATTGAACTCACCCGCTTATCAGGGTACTTGGAATGCGTCCACAAATAACCCGACACTTACTTCAAGCGTTGGCACAAACAACAATTACTACATTGTCTCAACCGCGGGAACCACAACGCTGAACGGCATTTCGCTATGGTCGGTGGGTGATTGGGCAATTTTTAATGGGACGACAAGCGCATGGGAAAAAGTGCTTGGCGGTTCGGCTGAGTCGTTCTCATCAATTGCAGTCACGAGCCTGACTGGGTACATGTATGCCAACGGCACTGGTAACGTTACCGCTGCCACCACAATTCCAAACGCTGGGTTGACCAACAGTTCAATCACCATCAACGGCTCATCTGTCAGCCTTGGTGGATCGGTCACCGTCACCGCGACAGCATCTGCTGCGCTGACGATTGGAACCGGTTTAAGTGGAACCAGCTACAACGGATCAACCGCGGTCACCATCGCAAATACGGGTGTTTTGAGCTTCTCTGCAGGAACGACTGGCCTTACCCCTTCAACTGCAACAACAGGGGCTGTAACGCTTGCTGGAACGCTTGTAGTGGGTAACGGAGGAACTGGAGTTGCGACACTGACTGGCTTGGCATACGGTAATGGAACAAGCGCATTCACCGCGGCGACTGCAGCTCAAGTGGTATCGGTGATCGGAACAACAACGGTTACAAATGCAACCAATGCAACGAACACGGCCATCACAGCGGCAACAACGGGCGCAACAAATTACCTGACATTTGTTACGGCGACTACCGGAAATCTTCCGCAGTTGGTAAACTCGGCAATAACCTGCAACGCAGTAAATGGTACGCTCACAGGCGGCATTGCTGGCGGCGCATTCTAAGGAAACGATGTTCTACACATACGCACACTACAAGCCTGACAACTCGGTGTTTTACATCGGGAAGGGTCAGCGCAAGCGTGCGTGGTCAAAGGAAGTCGGAATCAATTAAAACGTCTTGGATTTTAAGACGTCAAAAAGTAAGAAAAGAGGTCTAATATGTCGCAGAGTGGGTATACGCCAATTTTGATATACGGTAGCTCAACAGCTTCCAATGTGCCGTTAGCGGCCAACCTAACAACTAGTGCATCTGGCGTTGAGCTTGCAATAAATGCAGCCGATGGTAAATTGTTTTACAAGGACAGTGCTGGCGTTGTGCAAGTTCTTGCATCCAAGGCTGGTAACGTCAACGTAGCTTCATTTCAGACATCGCTGGGCGGACTGACGCCGAGCACGGCAACTACGGGTGTTGTGACTTTGGCCGGGACATTGAACACAAGCTCTGGCGGTACAGGCTTGACCTCATACACTGCTGGCGACCTGTCTTATTACGCATCTGGTACAGCGTTGTCTAAGCTGGCTATTGGTACAAGCGGTCAAATCCTGACATCCTCTGGCACCGCACCTCAGTGGTCTACATTGTCTGGAGTGGCGGTCACGACGTTCAGCGCAGGAACGACAGGCTTTACGCCTTCAAGCGCGACATCAGGCGCAATCACTTTGGCTGGAACGCTCGCCACCACCAATGGCGGCACAGGACTCACATCCTTCACTGCTAACGGTGTTGTCTACGCAAGCTCTACAAGTGCATTAGCTACTGGTTCTGCTCTGACGTTTGATGGGACGAATTTGGGGATTTCCAACGCAGCACCATCATTTAATCTTGACATAGGCAATACCTCCGCAACAAGCAACTTTACTCAAAGAATTGTTAGCGGCGCTTCTTATGCTGCAATGTCTCGTTACGACTTGTCAGGGACAGGAACTTTTACTGTTGGTTTTAACAACTCAGGAAGCGTGGTAAACAACGCTCCAAGTGGCGTAGCAAGCCTATGGATGCAACAAAACTATCCTTTGGTGTTTGGCGTCAACGGCTCCGAACAAATGCGCCTGACCAGCACAGGTCTGGGTATCGGGACGAGTTCGCCTTCTTATAAACTGCAAATTGTTGGTGGAAATGCTACTGGCTTTTTGCTTGACAATGGTGGACAGCAGTTTACTCAGTTGTTGATTCAGCGAAATGGAACAGCAAATACTGGCGGTGACATTCTTGTCGATGGAACGAATAGCACTTTTAGCATTCGCAGTCTTTTGGCAGGGCCGATGATTTTTAGCACTTCTGCAACTGCGGGGGGTGCTACAGAACGCGCCCGTATAGACTCCGCAGGCAACCTTGGCTTGGGTGTTACTCCGAGTGCTTGGAGCGTTGGTAAAGCGTTACAAATTGGAAGCACAACTTCCGTACTTAATGACGGTTCGTCAAATACTTACTACGGAAATAACTTTTACTATAACGGCGCATTCCGCTACACCACATCTAACGCGGCAAATTCTTATATTCAATATTCAAGCGGCGCTCATTCTTGGAACATTGCCCCATCAGGTACAGCAGGGAACACTATCACCTTCACCCAAGCAATGACGCTGGATGCCAGTGGGAATTTGCTGGTGGGGCAAACAAGTCCAAGTCAAACCACTTTGGGATTTGGCGTCAGTGGTTCTGGAGGAACTTATCCAACTGGAACAGTAAGTACCGTTATGGCGGGTTCCACAAGCGCAAGTACTACTTGGAATACATATTCAACAGGTGCTGCGGCGTATCGTTTTTACGTTGATATGGGTGGAACCGTTCACGCAACTTCAATTGTAATTACCGCAATATCTGACCAGCGCCTTAAAGAAAATGTGCGCGACATTGATACTGGCTTGTCTGCAATCATGGCTCTCAAACCTCGCCGATTTGATTGGAAAGAAGGCAAAGGTCAAGACAAAAAGGATGCTGCTGGTTTTATTGCTCAAGAATTTGAAACAGTATTTCCAGAATGCGTTAGCACATCAAAAGCAGGTGGGGATGGTATTGAATACAAGAACATTAACCACGAAACTTTGATACCAACATTGGTCAAAGCTATTCAAGAGCAACAAGCTCTGATCGAATCATTGACAACTCGCCTTGCAGCCGCAGGCATCTAACCCAAAGGAAATATCATGACAACTTACCTCTGGTCTGTAAATCAAATGAACCGCTTAACTTCTGATGGATTTGTCGTCACAGTGCACTACAACGTATCCGCAACAGACGATACCTACACCTCTAGCACCTACGGCACTATTGGCTACACCCAAGAACCCGGTGAGACTTATGTGCCTTACGACCAACTGACTGAAGCTATGGTCGTTGGTTGGGTTCAGACAAGTCTCGGTCAAGAGACGGTTGAAGCTAGTCTGCAAAGCCAGATTGAACTGCAAAAGCACCCAGTGCAAGAAGCTGGCGTCCCTTGGGCAACTGCTTAAGGTGTAATCGGATTACAGGCAAGCCGCCAGCCTTTGATGGCGGTACACAAAAGGAAATGAAATGGGAAACAACACAAAACCCCAACTCACGATTGATGGCGTTGAATATGACGTGGACAACTTGACTGCACAACAAAAAGCACTTTTGGATCACGTTATTGATCTGGAGCGCAAAGTTGGATCGGCCAAGTTCAATCTTGACCAACTGACGGTTGGCCGGGATACATTCTTCGGAATGCTGAAACAGGCTTTGGCCGATCAGCCTGCTGAAGCTGAAATCAAAACAGAGTGATACATGGACACCCAGCAACTTTTTAATCTGGCCGTTGGCATAGCTGCTTTTTTTGGTGGCTGGGTGCTCAATACAATTACTAAAGCAATTGAACGACTTGACGTTGATGTCAGGGCGCTTCCAATGAATTACGTTTCAAAAGACGATTACCGTCGAGACATCGATGAGATCAAAGACATGCTGGGCAAGATTTTCGATCGATTGGACAGCAAGCAAGACAAATGATTGACGTGCTTGTTGCTTTGCTGATAAATACAGCAGAGTACAAATGCGTTAAATGGATATGGTGGTGGGACGCTGAGTACAAATACCAAATAGCCAAATGCCTTGAATGGAAGAAGGTTGAGAAGAAATGATTGACCCGATCACAGCATTTGCCATTGCCAAAGCGGCCATATCTGGAGTCCAAGAAGCTATCCAGATGGGCAAAGACCTGCACGAGTGCAGCGGCGATCTGATTAAGTTCTTTGAACACCGGGACATAGTAGCCACAGATGATGTGGCCAACAAAAGCAAAAAGCCGGTGTCTGAAATGGGCCAAGCCATTAGTTCCGTGTCCAGTATATTTATATTGCGACAGGCTCAGGCAGATTTGAAGCGGTCTTTGATATATTCCGGACAGGGCGACAAGTGGGAAGCCATCTTAGCCGAATACAACAGGCTGGTAGCAGAGCGTAAACGAGCCGAGCGAGAGGCCGAAGCTGCCAAGAAGCACAAGCGGGAGCAGTTGGCTGAGATGGTTGAAGTACTGTTTTATGGCTTCTGCGGATGCGTGGCTGGGGGGCTTATCTGCTGGGGTACGCTAGAATTTATTATCTACAAAATGAGGCTCTGATATGGACTGGTTAAAGATGATCGCGCCGACTATTGCCACGGCAGTAGCTGGGCCATTTGGGACTATGGCATATGGCCTCATTGCGCATGAGCTTGGGGTTTCTCCTGATGAGGCTAAGAACACAATTGAAGCGGGAAAGCTGACTGCTGACCAAATTGCTTCTGTGCAGCTTGCCGAAATCCAGATTAAAGCCAAAGCTCAAGAGCTTGGTTTGAACTTTGAGCAACTGGCCGTGGCTGACCGCAAGTCTGCTCGGGATATGCAGATCACAACGCAGAGCAATGTGCCGCCTACTCTAGCAGTGCTGATTGTTATTGCTTGGGCGACGATCCAGTGGTTCCTGCTGACTCACATTATTGACGGTACGATGCGCGAGTTGATTGCTCGGGTGCTGGGCACGCTGGATGGTGCGCTTATGTTGGTGCTGTCTTTCTATTTTGGCTCATCTTCTGGTTCACAGGCCAAAGACTCAATGCTTCACAACTCTACACCAACGCAATGAACCTCACAGAACACTTTTCTCTTGAAGAATTGACCCACACGGATCACCGTGAGCTTGACAACACTCCAAACGATGCCGAGAAGGCCAATTTGGGGCGATTGGCGGCGTTTTTAGAGCAGGTCAAGGGGTTACTAGGTAGTAAGCCCATTATGGTCAACAGCGCCTTCAGATCAAAACAGGTGAACGATGCCGTTGGATCAAAAGATTCCAGCCAACATAGGGTAGGCTGCGCAGCAGACATCAGAGTCCCCGGCATGACCCCAGACGAGGTTGTCCGGGCTGTAATTGCATCTGACTTGCAGTTTGATCAGGTAATTCGTGAGTTTGACCGATGGACACACATCAGCATCCCCAACACCCCAGATATGAAGCCGCGACACCAAGCGTTGATAATTGACAAGCAGAGCACAAGGCTGTTTGCCTGAACGGGCAGTCAATGGGAAAATAGAACAAAATGAAGGACTGAAATGGCAACAATTCCAAGCTGGGTCATGACCTATGATGACCTCACAAGCACAGTGCTTCAGTATTTGGAGCGCAAAGACGTCGCTGTCGTCAACGCCATTCCCACGTTCATTTCATTGGCCGAGTTTGAAATTGCCCAAGAAATCAAGACGCTTGGCCAGCTTCAAGTTGTTGAAGCAAACATGACAACGGCCAATCCAGTTTTGGCAAAACCTGCTCGGTGGCGCAAGACTGTATCAATGAACGTCAGTGTGAACGGTGTTTATCAACCTATCCTTCTTCGTAAGTACGAGTACCTGAAGAATTACTGGACAGACGCCAGCAAGACCGATGTACCGTTGTACTACGCTGACACCGATTGGGATCACTGGTATCTTGCGCCGACACCGTCAACGGCTTTCAGTTTTGAAGTGCTTTACTACGAGCGAATTTCTCCTTTGAGTTCGACAAACCAGACCAACTGGTTGACTCAAAATGCACCCAACGCAATGCTGTACGGTACACTGTTGCAAGCTGTTTTATTTTTGAAAAATGATCAGCGAGTTATTTTTCAACAAAAATATACTGAAGCGATGCAAGCTCTCAAGGCAGAAGATGTATCTCGCGTTGGCGACCGTCAGGCCGTTGCCGTGGACTCTTAATCATGTACGCGATTTACATCATTACCAACACTGTCAATGCCAAGCAATATGTTGGTATTGCGGCTGATTTGGAGCGTCGTTGGAAAAGACATCGCAACGCCAATGAAGGTCAATACATTCATCGGGCAATCAAAAAATATGGCGTCGATGCTTTTGTCTTCACACATGTTGCAGATGCTTTTGATGCTGAGTCGGCAAAAATGATTGAGCGCATGTTGATTGTTGAGCACAACACCAAGATGCCTAACGGTTACAACATGACCGACGGCGGTGATGGAACCATGGGCATGGCTAAAACTGAAGAGCACAAGCAAAAAATACGTGATTCCAATAAAAAAACATGGGACAGTAGGCCAGACTTAAAAAAGGCAATTGGCGAAATGAACAGCGTTTTGAAAAAAGGCAAACCCAGTAGCAAAAAGGGTGTTCCAAGCGGTCGAAAAGGCATAGCGCATTCGCCTGAGCATTCTGCAAAAATTAAAGAATCTTTGAACACGCCAGAATCAAAAGCAAAACGAAGCGAGTTGGCAAAAAAGGCTTTGAGTGATCCAAAATGGAAAGCTGAACAAAGCGCACGTTTAAAAGCAATTTGGGCAATTCGTAAAGCTCAAAAGGAAACCGTATGAGCACAAGTTACACCAATCCATATTCAGGATCGACCATAAGCCCATCGCAGGTTGGCTACGAAAACCTGACAATTTCCACCGACACAGTATTGGCTTGGCCGATCAACGGTAATACGACAGATGTTGTCGCAAACATCATTGAGGTGACGGCAACTGTCAACACCAATTTGAAGTTGTACATGCCACCTGCAACGTCCGTATCGACAGGTCAGAGTGCATTGATTCGAAATATCGGCTCATACGCATTTACCGTAGTGGATACTGATGGGAACACGATTGTTTCGGTATCGTCTGGAATTGCTCAATACATTTATGTTACCAATAACTCCACTATTGATGGAACTTGGGGCACTGTGCAGTTTGGTGCTGGGACATCCGCGGCCAACGCAGCAACGCTTGCTGGTTTTGGCTTAACTGCTCTGAGCACCACGCTTAACACTTCAACTGCAGTTACATCATTTTCTTCAACGTACACGTTTCTGCCATCGGACAGGTCTTCACTTTACGTTTGGGTTGGCGGCGCTGGTACTGTGAATATGCCTTCGGCTGTTGACGTCGGTGCTGGCTGGTTTGTGGTCATCAAGAACGACGGCACGGGAATCTTAAATGTGGCCATGTCGGGCACCAACACGATTGATGGCCAGTCCGGTGCGCAATTGCAAATTGCAGAATCTTTTGTGGTCGTCTCTAACGGAACAAATTGGGTCAGCTACGCCTACGGACAGTCTGCTCAGTTTTTCTTTACCCAGTTGGTAAAAAATGTGACTGGAGGAACGGTGACTTTGACCTCTGCCGAGGCTTCCAACGTCATTCAAGAATACCAAGGAACATTGACATCAAATTGCATAGTAGTTTTGCCATCAACAGTTCAATTTTATTCGTTCCAAAACAAAACGACAGGTTCGTTTTCTTTGACGTTTAAGACCAGTTCAGTTGGCGGTACTACGGTTGTTCTTCCTCAAGGTCAAACAATCATTGCAATTTGCGATGGAACAAACGTCTACAACGCACAGACATCAACCTCTTCAACCATCAATGCATTGACTTTGGGTAATGGATCTGCGGCCAATCCTTCGTTGTCTTTTTCCGGTGACGCGACAACTGGGTTGTACTTGGCGGCAAGTCATCAGCTTGGTTTCTCAGTCAACGGTGTGAATGGCGCAACTCTTACGCCGACCGGTTTACTTGTTCCTGTGGGCGTTGTTGGTGGAGCGTTCTGATGACTAGCAAAGTCATCGTCCTACAAGTCGGTGCTGGCATCCAAAGGGATGGAACTCAGTTCGCCTCTGGAACATATGTTGATGGCAAATGGGTTCGCTTTCAGTATGGCAAGCCCCGCAAGATTGCAGGCTACAACGGTGCGTTCTTAAATGCAGCCGGTATCAGCCGCGGAATGATCATGAGTTCCGACAATGGAATCAACTACGTCATCTCGGGTTACAGTGATGGCCTTCAACAGTGGACGACCGACAACGATGACGCCATAGGCTTTGGCCCAATATCAGTTGAGCCGATTGGAAGTATTTCTAATGTAACAATCACAAACCAAGGTTCGGCTTACACAAACGGCACCTACACAAGCGTTCCGATCAATGCTGCAGTTGGATCTGGTGCATTGGCCACAGTCACTGTTTCCAGCAATCTTGTGTACAGCGTAGTGATTACGGCAGGCGGTACGGGGTACATCCACAATGAAGCTGTGACCATCAGTTCAGCCAGCATCGGAGGCACTGGATCTGGCTTTGCAGGGTATGTCTCATCCTTGACAACGTTTAACCCAGATCCAAGAACTCTGTGGCAAATGGACATTGGCTACGATGCACTGGGTAACGGTCAGAACAACTTGATCGTTCACCCCGGACAAAACTTGAACGACATTTCGTCCACAGTAAATACTCGGCCACTATTTGGGCCGTTTACAGGCCTTTCATTGACCGCTGTAGGCGTTTTTACGGCCACTGGCACCACTACCAGCGGATCGCCCACTGTGACCTTTGCAACGACCATTGCGGCCATTGGCGCAGGTCTTACAGTGACCGGTACTGGAATCCCCATAAACACCACCGTGGTGTCTGCTGTAGAGGTAGCTGGAGTTTGGACGGTGACATTGAGCGCCAATGCCACAGCATCGGGTACTGTTCCTTTGGTGTTTGACAACAATATCTCCATTTCTGGCGGTATTGTGATGCTGTTCCCGTACTTGTTTGTGTACGGAAACAATGGGCTGATTCAAAACTGCTCTGCCGGCGACTTCAATAATTGGACGTCTGCAGACTCAAATGCCAACAACGTGTCGTCCACCAAGGTCATCAAGGGAATGCCTTTACGTGGCGGTACAACGTCTCCAGCAGGGTTGTTTTGGACTTTGGACTCAGTTGTACGAGTGACCTACTCACCTACCACTGTGGGGAATGCAACTTTTTACTGGAAGTACGACCTGATCACTCAGCAGTCGTCGATCATGTCCAGTCAATGTTTAATCGAATACGATGGCCTGTTTTATTGGGTCGGTACTGACCGTTTCTTGATGTACAACGGTGTTGTTGCTGAAGTTCCGAACACGCAAAACAACAACTACTTTTTCGACAACTTGAACTATGCACAGCGCCAAAAGGTGTGGGTGAGCAAGGTTCCTCGTTGGGGTGAGATTTGGTGGTTTTTCCCTTCTGGGGATAGTACAGAGTGCAATGACGCCATTATTTACAATGTGCGTGAGAAATGTTGGTACGATGCTGGTCAAGCGTTGGGTGCTCGGCGTTCTGCAGGGGTATTTTCTGAGGTCTTCCGACGCCCAATTTGGGGTGGAACTGATCAAAACGTCACTGGTCAATATACTCTGTGGCAGCATGAAATTGGCACCAACGAGATATACACAAACCACGTCAATGCGATTGAATCGTACTTTGAGACCAACGTAATTGGCTCTGGCGCCGGTTTGGTTGGATCAACTCAGCAGGCTGGTGACAACTTGTGGACTCGCATTGAGCGTGTTGAACCCGACTTTGTTCAGTCAGGAGCAATGAACTTGATCGTCACTGGTAAATCATACGCCGATGATGTGGACGATCCATCAGTCGAGTATCCGTTTGACCCGACCACGCTCAAGATTGACCTGAAAGAGCAACGCCGTGAGATGCGTTTGAGATTCTCAAGCAACACGCAAAACGGCAATTATTTCATGGGCCGAATCATCTTGAACATAGACACTGGCGATGTTCGCGGGAATGGATCGCCATGATTTCGTACGACCCCAGAGACATGACTTGGGATCAGTACAACAAGCTGATGGAAGAACTGTTTGCGGCCAATCAGCTTGGAAACGTCCCTGAAGACAGGTGGCGTGATTGGGTTGACGGCATGAATGGGATAGGATACTTTGTCCAATCAGGTGTTCCTGATCATCGTGGTTTTGCTACGTGGCAAGACTGGGCGGCACAAATGACCGGCATCATGTCGATTGCGGTTTAAGGAATAAATATGTCAGGTCATTATGAATACAGCGATTGGTTGAATCAAGACGTCTGGGTAGAAGACCCCCCCGCTGTTAAAGCTGCGCCTGTTGTTTCTGGTGGCTTACCGGCTTTAGCTGCGCCTGTTGTTTCTGGTGGCTTACCGGCTTTAGCTGCTCCTGCCCCTGCTCCTACACCCGCCCCTGCTGCAGTTGACCCAAAAGCTAATCTTAATGCTGCTACTTTGGCTGCTCTCCAAAATGCTTATACGAAGCAGGGCGTTGGTGGAATGCAAGATATTGGCGGTTATGACAGCATGGGGCAACAAGATTTTGTACCAACAACGGCTAATGGCCTTCAAATAAATGCAAATTTAATTGCAAACCCAAATTATGTTCCGCAAGGTGCAGACAATTCAAGTCCTCAATCCGATATTATGCAGGGTACTGATGTAGGCTCATACAGCCAGCAGGTTGGAGATAACGTATATATTTACGACACCAATGGAAAGTTAACATCAATTGTACCTACAGGCGGTAGATGGGGTAATGCAATTGACATGGTTAAGTTTCTCGGCCCTGCAATGCTTAGTGGTGGAGCGGCGGGGTTTGGCGGTGCTGCTGGCATAGGTTCATCATTGGGACTTGGCACTGGGACTCTTGCGACTATTGGCGGTGGCGCTGCGTTAGGCGCAGGCACTGCGGCATTGACTGGCGGGAATATGCTTAAAGGCGCTGTTCTTGGCGGCTTTGGCGGCGCAGCTAATGTTGGCATTGGCGACACTGGAATAACCGTTGGGCAAGTAAATTCTGGGTTAAATCTTGTTAAAGCAATAGACAGTGGTAATTTGTTAAGCGCAATTACAAATGCAACCAATATAACAGGAGCAGGTAATACGCAAATTGGCGACACTGGACTTACTATCAACGATCTATCCAAAGATGTAAAACTTGCTAACGCCGTTATCAGTGGTAATCCACAAGCTGTGATTAGCGCATTAAATTCTGTTGTATCGAATTCCTCCACAAATTCTTCTACAGCAAATGCAAGTACAAGTTCTTCCACAGCAGGTACATCTACAAGTCCCCTGAGCGCTGATGAAATAGCTCAGCTTGGCGAAAATAGAATTAACAAAACTGTAGATACTCAGCAAACAAGCACAGCAGCCGATCAAGCTGCTGTAGACACTCGTACACAGGAACTTATTACACAATTAGAAAATGCGGGTCTTAGCCCAGCGGATGCCACCGCAAGAATAACCAATGCGGAATCCGTAGGAACAACGCCCATAGATTACACCGGTATTCCAGACATACTCAGCGGTGGACAGACTGATACAACGCCCATAGATTACACCGGAATTACGGATATTCTTAGTGGCGGTCAGACTGACACAACTCCTACGCCTGACCCAACGCAAGCAGTTGTAGTTAGAAGCACAAAAAATCCTTGCCCGCCCGGCACACATTACGATGAGGCGCTTGATGCGTGCGTGCCTGATGATATTGTTGACACAACACCCACTGTACTTGTAAATGGCACTCGTGATCCAAACGTAGATTACACCGGAATTACGGACATTCTTACTGGTGGACAAACTGACACGACTCCTACCCCAACGCCTACCTTATCCCCTACTCCGACACCTACCCCAACACCTACGCCTACGCCGACGCCTAGTCCTACCCCGACACCAACACCAACCCCTACCCCAACCCCGACTCCTACCCCGACGTCATTAGCCCAATTAACATCAAAAATAAATCCATTTGGCGTGTTGCCTTTGGACTCTTCGGCTCAGATGCTGACATCGACAATTCCAAAATTATCGGTGGCAAAAATGGCTGAATTGCATCAACTTTTTAATTCATTGACGCCAGAGATGAAGGCCGTGCTGTCTGATCGAGGTGTCACACCACCAACGGAGGCACCAATGCCCGAAATGACACAGGCGGCAGGAGGCGGCTTGATCAGCGACGAAACGTCAAAGATTCTTGACAGCTTAAACCCCAAGTACATCTCTTCAAAAACGCTTTTGGAGTCCGTCGCCCCTCAACAGCAGGAATCAAGACTTGGCGCTCTCAGGCATCTCTCACAAGGCCCATTAAAGACCTCTGGGCTGTCCAATCGCATGTCTCATGGGGGTCTGCCCCAGAAGTACGCTGAAGCGGCTCCAGAGGGCCACCATCCAGAATTCATCACTGGGGTGACCGGTTACTACGCTCAAGGCGGTGGGACTGGTCAATCCGATGACATACCGGCCATGCTTCATGACGGTGACTTTGTGATGGACGCTGACACCGTGGCCTCGCTGGGTGACGGATCGAGCAAGGCTGGCGCCGAGGTGCTGGAAAAGATGCGCAAACAAGTGCCCCATCATGAGCAACCCGGTGGCACTCCAGTGCCGGCCAAGATCGCTGACGGTGAGTACGTTTTCCCGGCCAGCTTTGTCACTGCAATCGGTGGTGGATCAAACAAGGTCGGATCTGAGCGTTTAAATGAAATGCGTGAGAAAATCAGGGCACACAAGCGTTCAGCGCCCACCACGAAAATTCCTCCAAAGGCGAAGAGTCCTCTGGATTATCTGAAAATGGCGAAAGGTTAATCATGGCAAATTTGCTTCAGTCGTCACAGACGCAAGCCACAACGGCCCCGCAGTACTTCACGGACTACCTGAGCAATCTGGCCTCGGCTGGTAAATCTGCCACAGACCCGACTACGGGTGCGCAGTACGTTGGTGCTCAACCGCTTCAGCAACAAGCCTTTCAGATGGCTGGCCAGAATGTTGGTCAGTTCCAAGCGCCTATCACTCAGGCTGAACAATTGGCAACACAGGCTGGTAACACAAGTGTTACTGGTGCTGCACAGCCTTACCTTGCTGGAGCCTCTCAAAGCGGTGGCTTGCAGGCGGCAGTGCCTTACCTGAATCAGGCCACTCAAAGCCCTGCAGAACTTGCCCAGCAGTACATGAACCCGTACATTAATACGGCGGTTCAGAGCATGTCTGACGTTGCACAGCGCAACATTCGCAACAACCTGACCCCACAGGCCACTGCCGCGGCGGTTGGTTCGGGTCAATTCGGATCTCAGCGTGGCGCTCAGGTTCAAGGTCAGGTAACGGCAAACGCCGAGCAAGACTTGAACACTCAGATTCAACAGCTTTTGGCCTCTGGATACGGTCAGGCATTGCAGGCTGGCACCGCACAAAATGCTAACCTTGGACAGCTTGGTAGCACTGCAGGCAATTTGGGTCAACAGCAAGCCAATCTGCTTGGTCAATTGGGATCGACTGCTGCGACTGCTGCGACAAACCAAGGTCAGTTGCAAAACACTTCTGCTCAGAACTTGGGTGCCTTGGGCACTGCCGGCCAGAACATGAGCCTTGCAGACATCAACGCACTGTCAACGATGGGCGGTCAACAGCAGACCATTGGTCAGAACAAACAACTGTTCCCACTTCAGAACCTGTCGACACTGTCTTCGCTTCTCAAGGGCTACAGCATGCCAACGACCACGACAACGACTGCAGAACAGTCGCCACTGTCGGCACTGGGAACCATCGGCGCAGGTACTGCAGGTCTGTTCCAAGGAACTGGAACTGGTGGAACTGGGCCAAGCGTATTCCAGCAATTGACTGGTGGGTCTGGCACATCAATTTTGAATCAAATTCAAAATGCTATTGGTGGGGGAACAACTCCAGCCTTAAACAATGGATCTACGATTGATGCAAGTGGAAATTATGTGACTCCGTCAGGGCCGGGTGGCACTGTAGTGAATCAAGATTATCCATCTCAACCAACATTGACTGATGTAGCTACATAAGGAATAAATCATGGCAACAACAACAGTATCAGGTCTTGGAGTTGATCCTACTCAATACCCTGTGTATGGATCTACGGAAGAGCAACAGCAAAAATATCACGAGACTTTGCAAGACCAGATCAAGGCGCTTGAGAATCGCTATGCGCAGCCAAACTGGTTCAAGGTCGCTGCCGGCTTTGCCAAGCCTCAATTGGGTGGCTTTTTGGCGTCTCTTGGATCAGCCTCAGAGGCTCTTGGAGAGAACGTAGAGCAGCAGCGTGCATCAGCCCTTCCTATTGCTCAGATGCGTGCCCAATTGGCTCAATCTGAAGCCTTGATGGGCCAGAATGTAGATGTGTCCAGCCAAATCAAAAAATGGCGTGCTGATCCTAAAAATGCTGGACAAATGCCACCCGGAAATTTAGTTGCTGATTGGGCTTCTCGTGCTCCTAAATTGCCTGCGGTTGAAGCATTTTTGGCACAACAGTCTTTGGCTCAAAAAAATCAAGAATTGTTGCAAGGCCAACAAAAAACAGAAATGGAATTGTTGGGCAAGGCTCGCGAAGTCGGTGACATCACTTTGGATCAATACAAAGAAGGCGTCAGAAATCTTCGTGCTCGTCTTGGGACTATGGCCACTTCGCCAAATGTTCCATCCTCAGCAGTTTCTGGTGAGACTCCAACTACTGAAACAACAAAGATTGAAAATCAATTGCCGAAAGAAAAATTTGATTTGAGCAAACCCGGTGCAATTGAAAATGTGAAAAGAGCAATTGAACAAATGGCTGATCCTGTTGCTCGTATTGAAGCAATGCGACAATTCAATGCTCAGATCAATCCCAACAATATGCAAGCCAAGCCCACTGGCCGTGATGCAGCACAAGAAGCATTCAAGAGTGAATATCCTGCTGAAAAAGCAAAAGAGTCTACTTTTGATACATCTAGTTTTAAAATTAAGCCTTCTTTTGAACGTAAGGATTTAATTGCAACACCAGTAACTGCTTCGGAAATTGCACACAATGCTTCGTTGAATTCTGGTGCTGCATTGCTTGAAGGTGAAAAACAAAAGCAGTATCAAGGCTTGCAAAAGATCAATGACTCAGTTGGTTTTGGAACAGCAAATGATGCCAATAAAGCAGTCCTTGAAATGTTGGATAAAGATCCCGATAGTGCTGTAGCTACAACCAACATGCTTCGACGTAAGGGGCCATTGGCTGCTGGTTTGGCAAAAGGTCTTGGTATCAATGTTGGGCCTTATGGTGTTCATGTTCGGGCTGAAGGTATATTGCCTGCTTTGTATGCAAGTCTTACGCCTGAGCAACAAGACTATCAAGATAAATTGCTTAATGGCATTGCAAGAAGTGTGTACTACGACTTGATCAGTCGTGGCATTGATCCTGAAAAAGAAGGTGCTGAAAAGTTTGGTCAACGGATGTTACAAGAAACACACATTGAGCAAGGCCCATCTGCAATTCATCGGGCAATTAAGCAAAACGACATTCGTTTGATGCACAACCAAAAACTTTTCAAAACTTTGAGTGATTACTATCCACAAGCGATTAAGGCTGGATCGATGTCTCCATTGCATGATATTCAAATGCAACATCCAGAAGTCAAAGTTTTGAATGGACTGCTTCAAAGACGCTTGAAAGAAGCAAATTAAGGAGAATTTTATGGATGACGCACAAATTGAAGCTGAAATAAATAAAAGATTAGCTGCAGAATCAAATCAAGCTGGTTCTGAAGATACTGTTTCTTCTGACTATCAAGCAACACAAGCAAAACTGCTTGATGCCGAAAAGAGATTGCATGAAAAAGAAGATAAAAACAAGTCTTCAATTCCGGGTGTTGACATTGCCAAAGGCATCTATAGCGGCTTGCCTGAAGATGTGCAACCGTATGCACTTGGTGCTGCAGGGTATATTGGTGGAAAGGCTTTACGTGCCGCATTACCAGAAGAAAAGGTAATGGGGACAAATGCATATCATGATGTTCAAAAAGAACGAGCAGCATTAGCCGCCAGTGAAGAACCAGCACATCGGACATATGTTGAAGCTCATAATGCTGCAGTTGGAAATCAAGAAAGTCATCAAGCCAAAGCAAACTTGCTTGAAGCGCAACACGCAATGGCTCAACAACAACATGAAGCTGCTCTTGAAGAGTTAAAACGAGCACATGCGCAACATGCTCATGCTCAGACATTGAATGTTGATGAGGAACTAGCCCGTAGATCGCCCGGATTGGGCATTGCAGGCCCATCTTCAGTTCCTACTCAATTGACTCCTCAACCTCGTGGTGGAGAAGGTACAGCGTCCTATGCTATGAAGTTTGGTGCAACGCCTGAAGAGGCGGCACGGGTTGCAAGCATGTCAACAATGCAACAGCAGAATATTCCTGCTCAAGCACAAGCATGGCAAAAGATTAACCGAATTGAACCGGGATTTCAGCAAGTATCCGAATCACCATTGTTGCTTGGGTCTGAGGGTCAAAAAGTTGTTGCTGAAAGACTTGGTGCAGTTACTGCTGAAGAGCACAAGCAAAAAACACATGAAGAACATCAACGCAAACAAATGATGCATGATCTTTCAAAGCATAAAGCTGCAACTCAACTTCAACTTGAAAATGCTTTGGAAAATGCTAGATTGAATGCTAAATCAGTAGCGGCAGCATTAAAAGCGCATCATGCTCATGTAAATACAGCGCCAACTACTCCATCCCAACAAGCTGGTGTTCAAAATGCTCAATCAACATTAGCAGACATACAAAGTAGGATTGCACAAACTGAACCAAGTAGGTTGGCAAAATTTGGTATAAAAATGGCTGGTCGTTTTGTTCCCGGTGCTGGTGCTGCATTTGCTCCAATTGAAGCTGAAGCTGCATACAAGGATTTTTTAAATAAAAACTATTTACGTGCCGGTGTACATGGTTTAGGAGCACTTGGTGCTGCGGCTCAAGCAACAGGAATACCACCGCTTATGGGAGCAGGTGATATTGCCCAAATGCCTGCTGCTGGCTTATCGATCTATGATTTGATCAACGCAGAAAAATCAGGTCAATGATGATTGCGCCAACAATCCATATCAATAAAAACATTCCAATTCCAGAGTTTTTCATTTTGTTTCCTTGATCACGTTGGTTGTCTCCTAGCGTGAGGGCTGCAGTTGCCCTTTGAACCCCCTGCTGTAATGGTAGGGGGTCTTTTTTTACAGGCTGTCTCGCTTGGTCTGTAGCGCCTCACCAACCAAGTGGTTCAAGCTCTTGGTGAACTTCACGCACTCATCGCGTTCTGCCTTGATGATCTTGGGAGCCGCGGCATCAACGAATGCGTTGGCCAGCTTGATCAAGTCGTCCTCAAGGAAGTTGTAGTCCCCCTCAAGCATGGCGTTGATGAAGATGTCTTTGATTTCATTTTTGGTCAGCATGATCACTCCGGTAAGATGAATTGTTCGGGAATGTTTTTGGCCACTTCGACCTTCATGCCATCGGTCAACAGTTGCACAACGTCAAGGGTCTTTGCGACCTCAACATTGAACGTCTTGCCGGCGATGTGGCGAAGGGCTTGCGCTTGGTTTGTGGCCTGCACAAGGTATGTTTGAGCACCAGAGGTGACTTTGTAGATGCGTTGTTCGGTTGCCATGATTTTTCCTTTAAATTTGTGCTTCAGATGAGAGTTTTGGACGGGGCCACAAGAACAGTTTCTCTTCTTTGGCTCCTCCCAGCTTGAGTTCATTTGCCGTGTACAGCTTGGGCCGGTGAACTTCGTGATAGGCGGGACTTACGTACATCGATGGGGTACGGTAGTGGGGGACATACGTGATGTCTTCAAAGACATACACACTGCACTCTTCACGTTCCGCAATAATAGTTTTTGCCATTTCAGACTCCAAAAGCGTTTTTGAGTTTCCAGAAGCGAAGCAAGCACTGGAACATCTCCCAGCCCTTGACGAGGTCTTCCTCAGACCATTCCACGACCTTTACGAGGCCGGGGTGGGTACGTGAGCAAAATACGTTTGCACAGCGTGCGTGGGGCAAATGAAGCCCGTGGCGGTACGCTGCCAACTGCAGAAGGTTCTCGTCGTATGCCTCCACCTTGTCGTCAGGGCCGAAGTCTTTTGTCTTGGCGTCGATCACGACCCCGACGGGCGCGTATTCATCAGCCACGCAGTACAGGTCGACCTTTCCTCCGAAGCCCATAGGACTTGCGAATGAACGCTCTGTGAGCCATGGCTGAATCGGGTGTGTCATGAAGTGCTCAAAGATTGACTTTTCAAAAGCGCGAGCGATCTCCTCATGCTTAACAGGACGCACACCGTCAAGCCATGCCTCAATGGACTCATGGATCTGCGTGCCCTTCTCTGCGGCTTGCTTTCCTGATTCCTTGGAGTCAGCAACGATACGGGCGATGTATGACTTTTCAGGCTCATCAGGGCGCATCGGCAGAGTCATGGCCGCAAGAAGCATTTGCTCCAGCTTCCACTGCTCTAAACCGGGCTTTGCAGCGACTTTCAAGATCGTGGTGACCGAGGGCACCAGATCCATCGTTCGTGCGTCCCTGAGCGTTGTAGGTCGGTCTGCACCGTTCTTTGCGGTCACGGTGTACTGTGGCCCACCGTCTTGCTTGTACCAGTGAACAGATTCCGCAGATCGGGCGATGATTGTGGTCATACTGCCGCCTTTGCTGCTTTTTTGTTGGCCCAACTCTGTTTCATCTTTTCTGACTGAATGGCACGTTTTTCAGGTGTCCAGCCTTGAGCCTCTTTCTTTTTCAAGTATTGAGTTTTTGCGTACTCACGCGCCTTTTCTTTTTTGGTTCGTCGCTCTTCGTACAAAGATTTGACCATTGCTTCAAGAGTGTTGATGCGGCTCAAGATGCCGACTTTTTCTTGCTTTGAGATAAACATGATGTTCCTTAAAAAATGCCAAACCAAACGCCAGTTCCATGAATCCATGCGATGGGAAACACGATGGCACCAGCGATTAGAAAACCCCATGCAGCGGTTTGAAGACAGACCACGATGTGCGTGATCCAAGCGGCTGCAATCCAAAAAATGATAGCTATTGGGAAAAGTGTGTCCATGAGTAGCTCCTTAAAAGGGGATTGATGAGTCGTCATCTTCGTACTCCATCATGGGCGGCTCATGCTTTGCTGGCGCTGCTTTGCCCTGCAATTTCTGCCACTCAGGAGAGGTGTTGATTTTGTTCTTGACGTAAGTTGTCAAGGACTCGTAGACAACCATGTCTGGATCGGCCATGCTGAAGATCTCATTTTTGTTCACGGCCTCTGGAAGGCCATTGCGCTTAATGATCTCAACGACTGGAGAGATGCTGGCCACTTGTGCATATGGCTTTTGTGTCTTCAGGCTCTTCTTTTCGATCACGTTGATCATGCACCACACATTCAAGATGGTCTTCAGATCAAAGCGCCGAGTTTCCTCTTCGGTGAATGGCTTACCACGCCACGACTGAAGATCAAGTCTCAGGTTTGCAGACGGTGCCCACGACAGGGTGTACTCTTTGTTGATCGAGTATGGCCGGCCATCCTTCATCAACAATGGCTTACCATGCGAATCCATGCCATGGACTTCCCACTCAACTTGAATCTTGTGAAGTGACTTGGCAATGTTGTCGTAATTGGACTCTTGAGTGCCCAAGTCAATGACTCGGAAGCATCGGGCCAGATGGGTGCCGGGTGGACACGGTGTAAAACCGCCTCCTGTGTTTTCAACGTAAAAACTCATAATTGCCTTTCAAACGTCCTATGTGGACAGTGCCCGGTTAAAGTGACCGTGGAAACAACTATAACACGAAATTAAAGAATCTGTTACACTATTTGTGCAAGGAAAAAATTATGAACCTGAAAAAATATTTCTCAGATGAGCCTTACGGGGCAAAGATGGAGTTTGCCAAGCACTTTGGGATCACGCCGACTTGGTTGTCGCTGTTGATCTCGGGTAAGCGTAGGCCATCAGCCGCACTGGCAAAACGAATTGAACGTGACACCCGTAAGGCAGTGACCGCAAAGGAACTGCGCCCGGATCTGTTCGAATGAGCACAGCGTTGTGTATTTAACTGGAGTGAAAATGAAGACTGTAAATTTGAATGACATCCGCATCGATGGTGGTACTCAAAGCCGCCTCGTGATCGATCAAACCCTCGTGTATCAGTACATCGACTGCATGAAGAGTGGAGACATATTTCCATTGCTTGAGACCATGTTTGATGGTTCGACTCATTGGCTGGTTGACGGCTTCCACCGCTACCATGCGTACAAATTGATGGGCCTGAAAAAGACTGAAGTGATCTACAAGCCCGGGACTCAAGAAGAGGCTCAGGTTCGTTCGTTCGGCGTCAACGGTAAGCACGGCAAGCCCCGCACCAATGACGACAAGCGCAATGCCGTCCAACTGGCCTTGGCTCACAATTTGACCAAAGACAAGAGTGACCGTGAGATTGCCAAGGTTTGCGAAGTGTCTGCCCCATTCGTTGGCTCGGTTCGTAATCCTGAAGTCAAAGAGCGCCAACAAAAGCACCGTGATGAGTCTTCGGTGAAAAAGGCCAAAGAGGGTGTAATCGGATTACACCTTGAGCCTGAAATCAAACCCGAATTTGGCCCAGATGCTGACGAATTAAAGGCCAACGATCTGGCCCAACAGGCTGACTTGGAGTTGATGAACAAGATGTTGGAGTCTGACGAGCCATTGAAGCTGGCGCATGAGGAAATCAAGCGTCTGAATTATCAAAATGCCCAAATGGAAATTAGGATTGCATCCCTGATGACCGAAAAAAATGAAGCCATCAAAGATGCCAAGCGTGCTCAGGCACAACTCGACAAAATCAAGAAAGCCAAAAAATGACCAATACCCTAGCGCCAAGTGAGCGTGATGATGGATTTCCAAGCCCCCGACCTTTTCAAACTGACTCTCACAATGCCCTTCGCAAAGGGTTTCGTGATGGCCACAAGAACCAGTTGATCATGGCCCCTACGGGGGCTGGGAAGACGTATCTTGGCCTGCGGATCTGCCGTGAGGCGATGCAAAAGGGAAAACGTGCGGTATTCCTCTGTGACCGCACTACGTTGATCAATCAAACGTCCGAAGCTGCAGACAGTTATGGCTTAAACGACCATGGCGTAATCCAAGCAAATCATCAGCGCCGCCGACCAAACGAGTTACTGCAAATTGCTTCTGCTCAAACAATTTCCAAACGTGGTTATTGGCCACAGTTGGATGTTTTGGTAGTTGATGAATGCCACACTCAAATGAAAGTCTGGACTGAGTACGCCATGAGCAGTGGTGCGGCTGTGATTGGGCTTTCCGCTACGCCATTCAGTGTTGGCCTTGGGAAGATATTCACGAACTTGATTAACGCCACCACAATGCACGATCTGACTCAGTCAGGTGTATTGGTGCCCATGCGGATCTTTTCTTGCACAAAGCCCGATATGCGTGGTGCGGCCACTGCCGGTGGTGAATGGACAGACAAGGCCGCTGAAGAGCGAGGCATGGACATCATCGGAGACGTGGTCAAAGAATGGATGAAGTTTGCAGACAACAGAAAGACGATTGTTTTTGGAGCAACAATCAAGCACTGCGAAGAAATTGCCAAGCAGTTTATTAACCAAGGCGTGATGGCCGCAGTGTTTACATCAGAGACGACCCCCAAAGAGCGCCAGAACCTTCTTGACGAGTACAGAAAGCCAAAAGGGTACTTGAAGGTCTTGATCAGCGTTGAGGCGCTTGCAAAGGGTTTTGACGTGCCTGACGTTGGATGTATCTGTGATGCCCGTCCTCTTCGCAAGTCTTTGTCGACAGCAATTCAAATGTGGGGCCGTGGTCTTCGCTCTTCTCCTGATACAGGTAAGAAAGATTGCATTGCATCTGGCATGCGAGTTTTGACTGATCGTGGTTTGGTGGCTATTGAACAAATATTACTTGATGATAAAATATGGGATGGACATGATTTTGTGTCTCACTCAGGAGTCATTTACCGTGGAAAACGAAAAGTCATCACTTACGCTGGAATTACCGCAACCCCAGATCACCGCGTCAAAACAAGCGCGGGTTGGAGCACGCTTGGGGAGTGTGCCGATCAACAGACGGCCATCATCACAACCGGAATTGGTGGGAAAGCAATTCGGGAATGTGATGGTTATTTCACCGGACGTACTTTGGCTTGGCCCAAAGCACAGACGATTCATGCACGTTTTGTGCGAATGCATGAAATGTGGCTATCGTTCAATGACCGACTTTCAAAGTCTTGCAAGCGGACGATCCAAGGGCTGTCGGCCATGTGGAAATCCGCGTCAAGTCCCCGCTTGGTTGTATGCAAGAACGGCGAATCAAAAAAAACGCTGCAACAATCCCAAAGACTCTCGCTGGAAGGATTACGGTGGACGTGGAATCGAATTTCGATTTTCTTCGCCAACAGAGGCCGCTTTATGGGTAATCAAGGAGTTAGGAATTCCCGAGAATTATTCAGAGTTGCAGTTGGACAGAATCAACAACGACGGTCATTACGAGCCGGGGAACATTCGTTGGGCTACAGGACTTTTGAATCACAACAATACCCGAAAAAGCAAGTGGACTCCATTAATTCATCAATTCAGGATGAATCATCCAGAAATTCGTTATTCGGACGCAACCCTGCGATCTCTTTTTTCAAACGGATTTTCTACGGATCAAATCATAGAAAGGTTTCACAAGCCATCACACAAGCCGAAAGGGAAGTATGGGACATACTCAATTGCGGCCCCAGAAATAGCTTCACTTGCGAAGGTTTGCTAGTTCATAACTGCTTGTTACTTGATTTTTCCGGCAACATCATTCGCTTTGCTGAAGACTTTACTGAAGTATTTTTCAATGGCCTTGACTCTCTTGACTCTGGTGACAAGTTGGATAAAAACATTCGCAAGGATGAGGACATCGAGACTTATGGATGCCCCAAATGTGGCTACAAACCTTTTCACAAGAGATGCATGGCCTGTGGGCACGAAAAGATTGCACCACCCCGTGCAGAGGCTTTACCCGGCCATATGCAGGAGATCACCATTGGTGAGGGAAAGAACAAGAAGAAGCTGGCCGACAACGCCGAGCACTTGTGGCAACAGGTCGTGACTTATGCACGCATTCACAGCAAAGCCGACACTCAGCAAGGCAGGGCTTGGCATCTGTACAAGAAGATTACCGGCCAAGAACCGATGTGGAAATTCTCCACCGCACCGAACGTGGAGATTTCACGCAACGTGATAGGCAAAATAACGAACTTGAACATGGCATTTCGCAATGGAACAGCAAAATGAACTACGCATTCAAAGCAATAAATGAAGTTATGAAAACTGTTTTGTTGTCTGGTGAACCCAATTTTGTTGGGTATGTTTGGGAAAATGAATTGCCGCCTGAGCACAGTATTGGAAGCATGGCCAACCACTATGGATTGATTGCTTCCCACGACAAGACACGTGATGGCTTTTACATCCAAAGAGCCGAGGTGAAAAAATGAATTTCATCAACTTTGCACGGGCACATGGTGTCGACATCGATCCAAACAAGCTGTACGCATCAGAGAAGATCAAGCGATGCGGAACTGTTGAGAAGCCCGGATCGGGAAATGGCGCCTACTTTTATGACGGTGAGCGTGGTTGGGTCTTTAATTGGGCAGGAGAGGCTAGGACGATCTGGTTTGAGGATCCGAAGGCCAAGCCTTGGACTGCTGAAGAAAAGCGCCTGTGGGCCGTTAGAAAGGCCGCAGCGGTGTCTGATCAGGACAGGATCTATGAGCAATCTTCGATTAAGGCTGAAGCAATCATGCGGTCAGCCAAATTGGATCATCATCCCTACCTTGAGATCAAGGGGTTCAAGGACATGCGTGGCATGGTGCTGGACGACAAACTTTTGATCCCCATGCGCAACGTGGTGACCAACAAATTGCAGGGCTACCAGTCGATCTATTGGGACGAGCCAAACCGCAGGTATGAGAAAAAAATGATGCTTGGCATGCGAGCAAAGAACGCAGTGTTGTATTTAGGCACTAGGGATTTACCCGAGTGCTGGCTTGTAGAAGGCTTTTCGACCGGTTTGTCTTTGCGTCATGCGCTTAGAAGCGTAGGCTTGGCGGCTTCGGTGGTGGTGTGCTTCAGCGCCAGCAACCTTGTGCAAGTGGCTGATCAGATCAAAGGGAAGAGGTACATTTATGCGGATAATGATGCCAGCAAGACCGGAGAAAACGCAGCCATCAAGACGGGTTTGCCTTGGACAATGGCAGACACTGTGGGGTGGGACGCCAACGATCTTCACCTGAAAGAAAGTTTGTTTGCGGTTGTTGCAAAAGTGATGGACTTGAGAAAGCGGGAGATGATATATTCCTGACATCTCTGGGATGAGGTAAACGTCTAGGACACGCAGACGTTAAAACGAGGTGGAGTTGGGTGGAATCCCCAGCACTAACACGCATGAAGATTGATGAGAATGCCAGCAAAGTTCGGTTTGGCTGGTCGGACGAGGGAGTAATAACCTCTACAAGCCGGGGGGACAGGGCTTAAAAACCCATCCACAGTGGTTCGAATCCACCTATTAGTTTTCAGCCGTGTTGGTGGTCAAGCGCATAGGGTTTGGAAACACTTCCAAGCACCGCGTAGGATTTGGGTAACCCGGTCGCCATCAGACAAGCCTGCCGGGTGAAAGGCCCCGGTGCCAAATTCTGTTGACACATGTGGAAATGTGTTGATAAAATTCAGCCTGTTGTCATACAAAGCAACATAGAGCCGTTATTGAAGCGCCCTCGCCCAGAAATGGGTTTGTATCGAGGGCTACTTCAATAACGGTTTTGTTTTTTGTGTGGCGTTTTTTGGAGAAAACATGTCACATCAATACAAAACCAAGCCAGAGCCCAATACAAAACGATTTCGGGTTCAAGACCTTTTTAAAAAAACAGACCCCAAGTTTGCTGTTTTTGCAAGGACGGGCTCAGGAAAGTCTGCTCACTTCAGCTACCTGCGCGATGACATGGCCGAGGCAATTGAAAACGCAAGACAGTTTGCCTCCACCCTTGTGAGCCATGGAGAGACAGATTTCACTTATTACATCGTGGAAATTAAGCACCGTGTTGGAATTGAGCATGGTAGGCCAATAGACGAATCCATGCTTTAACGCCCCACCCCGATAGGTAGTCGGGCGTCAGGGCGCGTTAGCTAGTGCGGCAGAAATCTCCGGCACCCAGAAATGACAATCCTTCCAGCAAGACTAACTGGTGGGTGTGAGCCTTGGTAAGGGGACTCACACAGGCATACACGACTGTGACGGCGTTAGCGTGTAACCCGATGAACTGCCCGCCCTGCGCACTTGGCCTTTTGATGTCACTGACTCAAGAGGTGGAGATAGTGAACTCATCCGTTCACCTTGCGTAGCTGTGAGCCAAAAAAAATCAACTTGCCAAAAAAATTGCACAACTTTAATTTCATGTTATAGTTTCATCACCACAATGAGTGGGTTCAATGGAGCAAACATGACAACATCCCAGTTTGACGATGCCTTTGATCAAGGCGAATACGAAGCAGAGTACAGCCAGTACCTTGCAGATCACAATGACTGCAACGCCAAACGCTTGGCTCACATGGCAGAGAACTTTGAGTCTTACGAAGACTTCAGAGATCACTTGATGGGGGTGGTGTGATGCACTACACGCATTGGGATGTGATGTTGGCAAGCCCAACAGATCCCATACCTCTTGCTAAGCGTGAGTACCAACTCAAGCTCATGCGCGACGCACTCGACAATTTCGAACGCGCACCACACCCAACGCATGAAGACTGGTCTGCTTTGGCGACTGCCGTTGACTTGATGGAGACCTTGCGGGACTCAGGCCACATCGAAGACCATGAAGGCGCTCTAAATGACGCTGTAGCGGCTTTGGGTAAATCTGGCATGAGATCCCTCAACGGAAGCAATTTGCGCCTTGACGGCCCTGCAATTGGGCTTCTTAGGGGAATTATTGAGGACTACGAAATGGTCTGCGAGGCTTTGCCGGCTCGGATCATGATTGCAGCCCACCGAACAACCGAAAAACGAATCACCAAAAAGGTATCAGCATGACTGAAGAGGAAATGGAGAAGTCCATCGAGACGCATGCACGCCGGCGCAAAGCATTTATGGCCGCAGGACTCGGTGCAGATGATGCATGGGACTTGGCAGAAAAAATGTACGAGCGCGACAAAGAGAAACTGGATGACCGACGTGTTTGCTTTGAATGCGTCCACCTTAAAGACCGTGAATGCCATGGCATCAAAGACCGATTCGGAAAGCCCACCACGCAAATGAGATTCGTCTTGCAGAGATGCCCATCATTCAAGCTAAAGGGTAAGCCATTGACAGACGAAGAGCGCAACCAGATCGACGCATCCAACCAACATCAGGAACGAGAATGAGAACAATTGGAATTGACCCCGGCGCTACAGGCGCAATCGTACTTTTGGACAATCTTTTGCCCATCGAGTGGATGGCAATGCCCACCAGCAAGATCGGAACGGCCACACGAGTCAATGCGGCTGCACTGGCCGACTTCTTTCGAGAGAGCCTTGTCAACCACGTATACGTTGAGGCCGTCCACGCAATGCCCGGTCAAGGAGTTTCAAGCATGTTCAACTTTGGACACTCATGCGGCACTGTGATGGGTGTTCTGGGAGCATTGGGTATCCCGTACACGATGGTGACACCGCAGGCATGGAAGAAGGCCGCAGGCTTGATCGGCACCGACAAAGACGCCGCACGTTCACGAGCAATCCAACTGTGGCCAAGCTGGCGCGAGTTGGACAAAAAGGGCAAAGGCCAAGCACTGGCTGACGCCGCACTGATCGCTTTGTATGGGAAATGATATGCCTAGAACCATCGAATCTCAAAGAGAAGGAAGGGCCACAGAAGGTCATCCCTACCGAAATCAAATGATTGCATGGAACAACAGCGAAGAAGGCAAAGCTGCCCAGCGCAAATACAGACAAACTGACGCATATAAACAGTTAGTCAAAGAACAAGGAAAAGTGGGTGGAAAAAATTATGAACATTTACGGACTGTGCGAATTGCATCACGAAAAACTGCCAATCAAGCAAATCAAAAATGGACTGTTCAACAAGTAGATGAGCTTAAAGAACTTCTTATTGCAGGTTATACATGTAAAGAAATTGGGTTTGCATTGCAACGATCTTTGCAATCAATTGAACGTAAAAAATCCAGAATTCAAAAGGAAAAAAATGAGTCAATATGAAATAAATGATGCGGTGGACTATTTGTACACCCATGGCAAAAAATACGCAGAGGCCAAGGCGCACCGCGTGTACCTTGAAGAATATCGCAAGAGTCAAAAGGCCATGCTGATGAAAGCAGCACTGGCTGAGAAGAGAGCGACCAGCGCCGCCTCCGCTGAGATTGAGGCATACGCAGATCCCGTCTATACATTGTTCCTGCAGGGCATACAGGAGGCCGTAGAGAAGGAAGAAACACTTCGGTGGGGGTTGGTATCGGCTCAGGCAAGAATCGACTGCTGGAGGTCTCAGGAGGCTTCCAATCGAACGATGGATAGGGCCGCGGCATGAAGATCAGAAAACAACGCAAGCTCAAGCTGAAAAGCATTCGATACAACCGAAGCTGGGACTGGTGGTTTGACAAGTTCATTCGACGAGTTGCAGATGCATACAAACGACTCGACAAAGCCCTCGAAGAGGCATACACAAAGGCACGCAATGAACGGCAGTTACAACAAGCGTGAACGTGAGTGGGTTGGGCTTGTCAAAAAACAGCCCTGCTCAGTTTGCGAAGCCCCCGGCCCCTCTGACGCACACCACATCGAGCAGGGGCTGCACTACACCGTGGTGGCCCTGTGCAAGTCCTGCCACCAAGGCTCAATGATGGGCTGGCACGGGCAGAAAAGAGCATGGGCGATAGCAAAGATGCAGGAGCTTGACGCTCTGAACGTCACTGTGAAAAACGTGTTTGCAAGCCTGAAGGTGTAATCCGATTACACCCTAGGGTAAGTCCCTAGTCACTTATTTTGAAAATAATTGAAAAAAGACTTGCGCACAGTCTTTAACTTAGTGTTAAAATTCAATCACGGTCAACGAGACCGGTTTAACCAAGGATTATCATGACAGCAGTAGCAGCAACCATCCAAGCCCTCTCCACCATCGAGAGCCTGAGCAACGACATTGACACACTCGCAGTGCTCGACCGTCAGATCAAAGCGTTGACCGTTACCACCAAGGGTCTGAAAGAAGTTATTGCCAACCAGTACGGTGAAGGCAAGTATCGCGGTGAGAAGTACGGTGTTCGCGTGACCATCGAAGATCGCAAGGGTGCTGTCGACATGGACAAGCTGTGCGCAGCCTTCGGTATCACTGAAGAGCAACTCAATTCGTTCCGCGGTGAGTCCAGTGCCGTAATCAAAGTCACCCCAATTGCTTAAATCAACCGGGGCTACGGCCCCATAGGAGCACACCATGAATTACGCAGAAATAGCAAAACAAGCAGCCGCCGAACGTCTAAAGAGTTTTGACGCAGGCAGAGCCAGTGCATTTAAATTTGTCTTGGAATACTTAGAAGAGGTGCCATCAGCGCAAGGGCTTGAAAGCCTTATCAAGAAAATTTTGCAACGCGAAGGAGAAACAGCATGATTCACACTGACGAAAAACAAACCCACATCAAACTGTCTCAAGACATTAGCCGCGCAATCATCGTTAGTGATGATGACGACATGGTCTCAATGAATGTTTTCTTCCGAGGTGGGAACGTGCGCACATGCGTGACCCGCGAAGAGACCCAGGCATTGATTGAAGCCCTGCAATTGGCAATGTCATGAACTGGCACCCCATCATTCAAACGGTGGGGCTTGTCATCCTGACTTGCCTTGCCTACTACCTTGTAAGGAACTGACATGACCCCGATCACACCGATGGAGGCCTATGCCACCACAGATGGCAAGCTGCACATGGATGCTATTGACGCCCAGGCACATCAGCATGGATTGGACATCAGACAAGAGATTGAAGAACACCTAGGAGATTACCGAGTGCTTTTTGATGGCTTCACCAGAATGACGGCCATTGTCAATTGGGAAGTTTCCCGCAAACTGAAACAACTGAAGGAACAAAATGTCTGAAAAAGAACTTAGCCCTCTTGCCCGTCAACTGCTTGGCAACAACAACCACGTCAAGTTTTACACCCAGCAGGAGTTTGATGCGTCTCTTGCAATTGCAAAAGCCGAGATCATGACCGTGGCAATCCAGACCAGCAAGCAAGTCATCATGATCGAACGACAAGCCTGCGCAGACCTTGCAAACGAAGCAGGGTTCCCAGATCTTGCAAACGCCATCATCAACCGTATACCGAGCCAACGCCAATGAAATACGATCCATTTGAATTTACCGGCCACGACATGAAGCCGTGGGAGCGCACATGGCGCGTGATATTCCTGATTGGAATTGTTGCCATTGTATTGATGAACCTTTACGTTTGGAACCCATGATGAAAGATTTCAAACCAATGCTCAAAATGGCCACAGAGGCCATCCAGCAAGCCCAAAGCCTGGTGGTGTACTGTGACTACATCGCCAACACAATCAAGCATGCACTGCCCAGCACGGGCGTACAGACAAGCACAGTCAAGCTGGACATGCGCAGCGATGGATCTGTTAGGAGCACAACTTTATTTGTTGAGGCAGAGTATCTTGGCAAGAAGTACAAAATCATCGTGGAGGAAGCATGAAACTGAACCAAGGCAAGGTGGCACAAGGGCTGGTCGATGACCTGCTCGACAAAATCCACGAGTACGACGACACGCTTTATATGTCCACCGTCATCGGTGTGCTGGAGCTTGTCAAACAACAACTGATTAACGACTCGTTGGAGGATATGGAATGAGCGGAGATCACAACCAAAACCAAACCGATTCAGGATGGCGCAAGCGCCAGATTGCCCTTGATAAAAAGGCCGAGAATGCGCGTGAACTGGGGCTGGACTATGAGCCTGCCAAAACAATCATTGAGATGGCGCGAGAGGCGGGCCTTTATATCGCAACAGATGTGAACTGGATGCCTGTTATTGGGCTTGAATACGCTGAGAAGTTTGCCAAGCTGGTGCGTGAAGATGAGCGTAATCGTACATGGACGCCAGAGCATTGGACAGAATACGAGCGCAGCATTGCAGCAATAGAGCGAGAGGCTTGCGCAAAGGTTTGTGAGAGTTATACGGATAAATCTGACTCAGACCACGAAGCTCACGGGTACACCTGCGCCTACGCCATCCGAGCAAGGGGACAAGCATGAACAACGAAACGCAAAGAATCATGGAGGCGCTAATGCTAATCTACGGCAGTGATTTACAAGCCGCAACGATAACGGTGTTACTTAAAGATGGCGACACAGCTTTTCGCTTTCTATCCTCAACCTTTCCTCAAGTGGAGACAAAGAAATGAGCGACCCTGAAATTACAACTTTTAACGACCTTACATCGTTGAAGCACAAGCAGACTGTTGGCCCAATTGAAAGCGCAATGCGTGAACAAAGAATTAAAGATGGCGATTTGATGAACGTCATGCGCCAAGCCGCATGGGATTGTGCAACCGTAGCCCCTGAAGGCGACATACGGGCTTTGAAGCACCGCATCCATGAGCTTGAGGGTGAGTTGCTTGGATACAAGAAAATTGTGGCTGACCAAGACGCACTGCTGGAGCGCCAAACAGCCCGCATTGTTGAACTGCAAGAACACATTGAAAACTTTGATGGAGAAGACAGATGAACGATTTATTCAAGCCGCATCAATGCCCACGATGCTTTGGGTTATTTGCAGTTGGGGACAGGTATTGGAATGATGAAGGGACTGTTTATCACTGGATTTGCTGGGTAAATAAATCAAAGGAGAAAAACACATGACAAAACACATGACAAAAGACGATTGGATTCCTTTTGATAACTGGTTACTTGAAACGCCCCCGCCACAGAGTACATGGGTAGGGCTTACGGATGAGGAGTTGTCAGAGGTTTACAACCAAGCTGATTGGGACACGGTGAACGGCTGGGAGTACGAACGAGCCATCGAAGCCAAACTCAAGGAGAAGAACACATGAACACTGAAGATATTAAGTTTTTATCTGAGGTAGCACACCGCGCTAAAGACCCCGTAATGATGCACGCCATTATCAGTTCGGCAGTTGGTGGTGTAGTACGACATGCTGAAGAAGTGCGCAAGCACGCAGTTGACATGGAGGTTATTGCAAGCATGGCAATGAACACACGTTTGTTCAAAGGCAATGAGAAATTTTTGGCAGACAAGTTAGAAAGTTGGGGGCACATGAACGGCCTCCGATGGGATGACCAGATTGCCAAATTAAAGGAGAAGAACACATGATTAAACGCGACGAATTTGGAGACCCAATAACCCCGTTCCTTTGGGCGCAATGCAAACAGCCCAGCATCTTTGCAAAAGACCTTCGGTTCACTGGAAGATACAAGGTTCCCACGAGTCCTGTATCAATCACAATCAAGCAAGTAAACGCATACTCGAAAGCAAAACATGGCAACAGCTAAAACACCCGCAAAGAAAACAGTGGTCAAAGCACCGGTTAAGTCCGCACCAGTCAAAAAGGCTCCAACACGAGTCTTGGTGCAAGAACAAAAGTTCGACATGCCTCAAGAGGTCAAGGACTGGATTGACCGCGCAAGCAGCACCATGAAGCACCAAGCCAATCAGATCGCATCGATGAAGATAGAGATCGCCGAGTTGAAGGTGTACAAGAAGTTCGCCGCAAACAAGATACAGGGGATGAGCTATGAGTAACAAAACCCAATACAAAATTCCTGATGACATGACCACATACGTACTGCGAGACATCACCCCCAGCTACAACATCAAGTTCAGCAACGCCGACAATGAACAGGTGGGAGCCATAAACTTCAATGGCCCCAGCCTTACCTTTGAAGGAAATGCTGAGTTGAGCGCCATCATCTTCATTGATTGGTTGGCAAAAATATGGGCTAAACGCCTGCAAGAAGAGTACGACAAAGGATTTGCAGATGGGAAGGCGCAGCCATGACTGAACTGACTCAAGCCAGTCTTGAGGCCATTCTTTTGGACATGGCTCATATGGTGACGAGCGAAGGAAAAGTTATCCGAATACGTCCCAAAGTGTTGATCATCCCTTTTGGCCAATACAAGACCGCAAGAAAAGTCCTGTACCCGCACAAAGTCCTCAAGCGCCGCAAAGGAATCAGAGGAAGGATATACACCCTTAAATGGAGACGCAAGAACGCAGGACTCTTTCAATATTTAGGTTGAGGATGTAAACTTCGCTCTCAATGCGCTGAGATATGCGTGAAAGGACTGAAATAATGACCGAGCCAGTAAAGAGATCAGTAGGACGACCAATGGGTAAGTTACATCAGGATGATGTGCGCAAGAAAATCCAAGTTGGTCAATTGATAAAAGTGCTTGAAAATCATGCACTTAGTGATTCTGATGTGGAAATCTCCAATAGTAGAATGAAAGCAATACAGATATTGCTGAATAAGTCGTTACCAGACCTGAGTTCAATCCAGATCAGTGGTGACGACAATCAGCCATTGGTGATCGAGCACAACCACAATATCTTTGGTGAACTGCTCAAGAACATTAAGCTCAAGCGACAGGCGGGTGAGTGAGCGCAGCCTTTGCACTGCTAGAGGATGAGGAACTCCTTCAGGCCGAGTTCGCAAAGCTGAGTCCCATCGAGCAGGCGGTGACCAACTGGCAATTAGGCTGGCTCAACCTACAGGCGCACAAGCACCAGATCGAGCCGGCAGGAGAGTGGTGGAACATCTGGCTGATGCTTGCCGGCAGGGGAGCAGGCAAGACCCGAGCCGCGGCTGAGACTCTGGCGTACTGGGCATGGGAGCAACCTGGCACCCGATGGCTGGTCTCCGCGCCCACTAGTGGTGACTTGAAGGGAACATGCTTCGAGGGCGACTCAGGGCTGATCAAGGTGATCCCATCCGTCCTGATCGAGAAGTACAACAGCAGTCTGCACGAAATTCATTTGATTAACGGATCATTCATTAAAGGTATTCCCGCGTCGGAACCAGAAAGGTTTCGAGGCCCCCAATTTCATGGGGGCTGGTAGAGGTTAGATGAACTTGCAGCCTGGGAGTACCTGCGCGAGTCGTGGGACATGATTCAGTTTGGCATCCGACTTGGTCAGAGGACAAAGCTGATCTGCTCGACCACGCCCAAGCCCAAAGATGTGATCATGGAGTTGATCGAGCGTGAGGGTGACGACGTAGCGATTACACGCGCCAGCACGTACAGCAACATCAAGAACCTTGCACCATCGTTCCAAAAGCAGATCCTGAGCTATGAAGGAACCAACCTTGGCCGGCAGGAGATCCATGCGGAGATCATCGACCCAGAGGAGGGCGGAATCGTCAAAAGGGATTGGTTCCGCTTGTGGCCAAACGGCAAGAAGTTCCCACGGTTTGAGTACATCATCCAGTCGTATGACTGCGCAACCAGCGACAAGACGGTGAATGATCCGACCGGCAGCATAACTCTGGGCGTGTTCAAGCCATTGGACGGCGGCATGTGCGTCATGGTGCTGGACTGCTGGCAGGAACACCTACAGTACCCTGACCTTAGACCCAAGGTGATCGATGAGTTCGAAGTGGTCTACGGAGAGGGCAAGGAGAAGAAGCGTGTCGATCTCCTGCTGGTGGAGGACAAGAGCGCCGGCATCTCATTGATCCAAGACTTGCAGCGTGCCCACCTGCCGGTGCATGCGTACAACCCCGGACGGGCTGACAAGATCCAACGCCTGAGCATTGTGGCCAACATCATCAAGGCTGGACGAGTCTGGGTGCCTGAGAGCAGCAACAGGAAGGGCTACGTCAGAGACTGGGCTGAAGGCATGGTGAGCCAGATCTGCAGCTTCCCTGAGACGGTGCATGATGAATTTGTTGACTGCATCTCACAAGGGCTGCGATACTTGAGAGACGCTGGGTGGATCAGCATTGACGCCGCGGCAAGGGACGACATCGATGAAGAAGACATAACGGACGCCGAGATCTTCAACCAGCGCAGTAGAGTCAATCCCTACGGCGCATAACAGCAGGGTGTAATCCGATTACACCTTTCACCAAACTTACAGGAGTTCTGATGAATGATGACTACATTGAAATCCAGACTGGAGCGAATTATCGCAAGGTCACGCACAGTGCTGGAGTCCTTACAACGATATGTGAGAACCGCTTTGAGATCATTGCAAGACCGCTATGTGAGGTCAACGAGCAGCAAGCCATCATTGCACTCAGGGAGTGGGTTCAAAAGCGCAGGCAAGAGGACGTGTGACGCACTGGGCGTGTGTCAGACATATGGTACGTGCCCTGATTGCCCAAGGCGGCGACCGAAGGCATAATTGGGCATTCACTGAGGGCACTCCATGACACCAGAAGACGCAAAGAAACGGCTGCAGCAACTCAAGGCTGAGGCCATGATGCGTGCTGACAAGGAGAAGCAGTACAAGGCCGCTACAGCCGGTCAGTACACCAAAGACATGCCCAGCATGAAAGAGTTCCAGGCCAAACAGGGCATGGCCAAAGGTGGAAGTGAAATTAGCCCAGCCATCAATTTGCAAATGGCAAACGAAGCCGCGGAAAAAGCTGGACAACACAGTAACCCATATACCCGATCTTTACAGCAAGGGTGGGAGCATGGCTGGTATCACGGTTCAACCGGTGACATCAAGTCATTCAGACCAGACTTGCTTGGAGAATCGACCGGTGCCGCAAGTGCCAAGAAGGGCTATTTCTTTGCCCGTGATCCAAGTACACCGCCTGCGCATATGGTTGAACATGACCCACAGAGCGTAGAGATGTTGACCAAACTCGGAAAACCAATTCCAGAAAACCCAACAATGGCTGGTCATGGAGCGCAAACAGCAGGAAGCTATGCTGGCACAGGCGGCTCAAGAGAGTACAAAGAAGCCATGCGAAAAGCCAAAGCCGCTGAGAAGTCTGGTAAATGGGATGATTACGAAAAGTACATGGCCGAAGCTGAAGATTCAGTCAGCAATGAAATGCAGTACCGCCAAGGGTTGGTGGCAAAGCATGGTGATGCCAGAGATGAAATGCTTGAGAAGATCAACAATGCTTGGTATGGCGCTCAAAATGCTGACAAGTTCAAAAAGATGTCTCAAGGAGAATATGAGGCTCATGACAAGCTGCACAAAGAATTGATGCCATATGGTTGGTATACATCTCCGCTGTACGATGACAAGATGTACCAAAATTTGATTGGCCACATATCTTCTACTACTGGGCATAAACATGCCAAAGAAGCAATTGATGCCATAAAAAAATACAGGTCTGTTCACAATGAGCGCAAAGCTGCCGATGTGGAATCTGGTGCAAACATATTGCCAGTGGCATTGAAATACAAAAATCCGATGTATCACGACTTTCAAGGAAAATCATATCGAGATCAGACTTACTCTGATTTGATGGATGAGGCCAAGCGCAAAGGTCATGATGCATTGATCTTGAAGAACACATATGATCCCGGTGGTTCTGGTGGTGTAGATAAAATGGTTGATGTTGGGGTGGTGTTTCATCCGCATCAAATCCGCAGCAAGTTTGCAGCTTTTCATCCTGACAGAGGAAATGAGTCTGACTTACTGGCTGCGCAAGGTGGCCCCATTCACATGGCTGAAGGTGGACAACCTCCAAGCATGGACGTGATGAAGCTGGCGCTGACCAAGCACGGCATGTACTCACCGCTTGAGAAAGCTGTGTCAGGCTTGAAGCGCCCCAAGGGCACGGCAGCAGAGTTCATGACCGAGGCGTCGAAGCAACCGGGCTTCCGCAAAGAAGAGGTGTCCGACCGCAATCTGCAGTTACCTGACCAGAAGCTGACCAAAGCTGAGATGCTGCAGCATCTGCAGAAGTCACCGATGCCCAGTGTGAGCGAGAAAGTCTTGCATGACTTTGGTGATGAGGAAGAGGCCTTGGACTCTGCTGCGCAGCATTTATTTGGCCAGAGCTATGACGAGATCTACGATGACCGCAAGGCCCGTGAAAAGGTGGACAACTGGATTAAGGCAAACTCCAGCAAATACAGCACGTACCAGATGCCCGGTGGCAAGAACTACCGTGAAGTCCTGTTGCAGACGCCACACTTTGCCGAGCATGACGAACACCGCATCATGGAGTTGGAGGCCGACAAGCGCCGGTCACCACAGCCATCTCATTGGGGCATGGCGACCGGTGAGGCCAAGGAACTGGCTGATCTGATGAAGCGCAAGGCCGGCATGGGTGAGCAGTACCAATCAGGCCACTTTGAAGGTCACCCCAACATCCTTGCTCATATGAGGATGAGTGACCGCACTGGCCCGAACAACGAGAAGCTGCTGCACCTTGAGGAGATCCAATCGGACTGGCATCAGGCTGGGCGCAAAAAAGGGTATCACCAGAACTTGCAAGAGTTGCCAGAAGGCTACCAAATTAGAGAAAACATCAACTCACGAGGATTTACGGATCACCATGTGTTGGATGAAAACGGCAAATTGATGGCAACCGGCGTATCTTCTGAGGGCGCAAAGAAAAATGCCCTTGAAAATTTAAATCGAGGCCAAAGAGTACCCGACGCACCATTCAAGAAGAACTGGCATGAGTTGGCCATCAAGCACGCCCTGCACCATGCAGCCAAGCATGGCTACCATGGTGTGGTGATCACTCCCGGCCAAGAACAAGCAGACCGTTACAGCTTGTCAAATTATGTTGACAACATTGACTGGTTTACGGGAAATTCTGGCAACAAAGTTGTTTCTGTCAAACTGTCTGATGGTCAAAACCACGAATTGATTGTTGATTCTTCTGGAAAAATTGTTCCGCAAGAGGGCATAAACAGAACACCATTTGACGGAAAAGATTTATCAGAAGTTTTGGGCAACGATTTAACAAAACAGATTGTTTCAGGAAAAAGCGGAGAAATGGGCCAATCGGACATTAGTGTCGGCGGCGAAGGCATGAAGGGTTTCTACGACAAGATCGTGCCTGACTACCTGAATAAGCTGGGTAAACCCCATGGTGTAAAAGTTGGCAAGATGCCAATTGAATCTGGTGAAAAAATGATTCCAGACAATGCTGGTCTTGGCATGATCAGATCTGGTGAGTCAAAAGTTGCACATCTCCACCACTTCCCAATCACTGAGCCAATGCGCCAGCAGATCCTGCAAGGCCAACCCATGTACAAGCAGGGCGGTATCATCCACAAAGCCGAAGGAGGCAACGTGCAACCAAACATCGCTCAAATGCGCATGGCGTTACAGCAACGCAACTCTATTGAAGCACAAAACATTGGCGTGAATGAAGCGCCAAATATGTTGCCCAAGATTTATTTTCCAGCATCGCAAAATGAAAACGACGACCCAACTGTTGGGAACTCATTCAATCAAGACGGAATGCCAATTGGTGGAGTGGATCAAGATCAGCAGCAGCCCGGTCAGCAGTTGATGGCACCACAACAGCCCGGACAGCCCCCACAAGGCGCTCAACCACCACAAGGAGGGCTAACTCCTCAAAGTGGGTTACTTCCTCAAGGCGGTCTACAAAGCGGCCCACAAGGCCCAACACCTCCAATGGGTAACATGCTGTCAATGACGCCACAAGGTCAGACGATGCAGGCGTTGGCACCTCAAGGCCCACCCGGCCCACCCGGAATCCCAAGTGGCCCACCCGGAGCACCGACTCAGCCTGCACCTACAGGAATGGCAACCGGTGGTGGTGTTCAAGGATATGCATCCAAAGGATACGTGCATCACACCGACATCAATCCTCACCCAGAGATTGGTACTCGATTTGTAAACAAGCAATTGCCCGGATTACATCCTGAGCATCCGGTCGACTTGGATCAGTTGTACAATGACAGAGCCAGCATTCAGCTTCGCCCATGGGATTCAACCAGCCGTAATGTTGAAGTTTCAAATGTATCTGGCCATAATTTGACTGACCCATTGATTACTGGTGGAGGTCAAGGTTTTGCTCGTGACATAAATTTAAACAAAGAAGGCATTGTTTCTGCATCAGGCCAAGAAATTCAAAAGAAAATTCAGGGCAGAGCAAATTCAGCGCATAAGGAAAATATTAAGCAAGGCGGTCGTGGGCACACTTACGACATCATTGCAAACATGGACAAATTTGCGCCATTGTTTACCAGCATGCCACTTCATGTTCAATTGGATTTTTTAAAGCAGCGCGGTGTAAACCCAGATCAACTTGAAAATATTGCAAATCGTGTTCGCAGTAAAAAAATTCAAAAGAAAACGCCATTTGGCAATTTGTTGCCATTAAATCATCCAGATTCAATGAAGCAATTGATGGAGTCTGGCGCATTACGCAAAGCCGTTTCTTCCGAACTTGCCTCAAAAACAAATCAAAAATTGCTTGATTACAACTTGGAAGACTTGCTTGCCGCTGTGACTGATCCTCATATACACGCAGCACCCGCTGGATATGCCGGCAATACGTTTCTTGCCAACATTCCGCATGCAGATATTGGCCCAAAACGACACTCTGTATACAACGCAACTGGATATGGCGAATACTCTGGCAAGGGTGAACAAGCCCCGGCTGAGTTGTATATGGCAGATACTTTTGACCGAATAAGCAAAGAACTGCAAGCAAAGTATCCAAATGCTGGAGCTTCAGCCATTAGATCAATGGTCATTGGCGCATTGCAAACACGCAAAGGCAATGTCTCACAAATAGTTAATGACCGAGTGATGCGCAACATTGAGCGATTTAAAAATGATGTTAAAAGTGGTGAAATCGAGAATCCAAACGATCTTTGGAATGTTCTTGGACACTTTTATAAAAAGCATGGCGGGTACAAAAAGGGCGGTGACGTTAAACTTGCACCCACTCAAGATACGATGCGACTCGCATTGACCAAGAAAAAGGCTAAATGATGGCTGAAGAATTCCCAATTGAAGAGCAAGAAGACGGCAGTGCTGTCGTCGACATGCCAGAAGATAATTCAGAGATTCAACCTGATGGCTCGGCCATCGTTCAGGTTGATGATGGCCCTGAGTTCAACCCAGAGTTTTATGACAACCTGTGCGATTCAATGGCCCCAAGTGAATTGGGCTCATTGGCGATGCAATATCTCGACCTGCTTGAGACCGACAAGGAAGCCCGAACACTGCGCGACAAGCAGTATGAAGAGGGCATCAAGCGCACCGGCATGGGCAACGACGCTCCCGGTGGCGCAACCTTTATGGGCGCGTCCAAGGTAGTCCACCCTGCTATGGCTGAAGGCTGCGTTGACTTTGCAGCCCGTGCGATCAAGGAACTGTATCCACCAGACGGCCCGGTCAAGACCAAGATCATTGGCAAGATGGACGAGATGAAGTCGGAGAAGGCTGAGCGCAAGCGTGACTTCCTGAACTGGCAGATTACTGAGCAGATTGAAGAGTTCCGTGACGAGCAAGAGCAGTTGCTGACTCAGTTGCCATTGGGCGGCTCACAGTACTTCAAGTTGTGGTTTGACGAGCAAAAGAAGCGCCCCGTGGTGGAGTTCTTGCCTATTGACCGTGTGATCTTGCCATTTGCAGCGACCAACTTCTACACTGCACAGCGTGCCGCAGAAGTTCACGAGATAACTGAGTTTGAATTTGATCGCCGTATCCGCACCGGTATGTACCGTGATGTGGCCACCAGCAAAAACACTGGCACCTTGGATCAGAACAAGGTTGAGCAGGCCAACAACAAAGTTGAAGGCAAACAGTTCGAAGACAACAAGGACGGTATCCGCAAGGTCTACCACATCTATTGCTTCTTGGAACTGGAAGACGACAAAGACACAAAAGGTGAGTACGCACCGTACATCCTGATGATTGACGAGATGAGCAATCAAGTCGTTGGTCTGTATCGCAACTGGGAAGAGAAGGACGAGACACGCACCAAGCTCGATTGGGTTGTCGAGTTCAAATTCATCCCGTGGAGGGGCGCATATGCAATTGGGCTGCCACAGCTTATCGGTGGCCTTTCAGCGGCCTTGACGGGCGCTCTGAGGGCTTTGCTGGACACTGCGCACATCAACAACTCGGCAACCATGCTGAAGTTGAAGGGTGCCAAGATCAGTGGCCAGTCTCAGCAGGTCGATGTGACCCAGATTGTAGAGATCGAAGGCGCACCGGGCGTGCAGGACATTCGCCAAATTGCGATGCCAATGCCGTTCAATCCACCGAGCGATGTATTATTCCAATTGCTGGGATGGTTGGACAACGCTGCAAAGAGCGTGGTCACCACCAGCGAAGAGAAAATTGCTGATATTACTTCCAACACACCAGTTGGCACGACTCAGGCATTGATCGAGCAAGGCGCTGCAGTGTTTTCTGCGATCCATGCTCGTTTGCATGACTCGCAAGCCCGTGTGCTTAAAGTCTTGTGCCGGCTGAATCGCTGGCACTTTGACGAGATGAAGAAGAGCGAAGTTGTCACCGATCTGGAGATTACTCGTGAAGACTTCAACAAAAACACCGATGTTGTGCCGGTCAGCGATCCGCACATTTTCTCCGAGACTCAGCGTATGGCCCAAAGCCAAGCTGTGCTGGCTCTTGCAGAAAAGCATCCCGACGAGTTCAACATCTCAAGTGTGCTAAACCGAGTTCTCAAGCAGATGAAGATCCCCAACATCAATGAACTGCTCAAGGACACACCAGCACCTGAGCAGCGCACATCGGCAGATGAAAATGCCGCCATGCTCATTGGTCAGCCTTCCTATGCGTACCTGCAACAGGATCACATCGCTCACATGCAAGATCACTTGCAGTTTGCTTTGAATCCATTCTTTGGCCAATCGCCATTTGCAGATCCAAACTACCTAAACAATTTGATTGAGCACTTGAAACAGCACATGACGCTGTGGTATCTCAATCGTTCGAATGGATATGTGGAGAAGTCGATGGGACATCCTGTGGACAACTACGAAGACCCGCGGCTTACACCAACAATTGACAAGGTCTATACGGTCGTTGGTGCTCACGTCATGATTGACACCAACGAAGTGTTTGGACAGTTCCAGCAAGCCTTGCAACAGATCATGCAGATGGCCCAGCAGCGCAAGAGCACGCCGCAGCCATTGCCGCCTGATGCACAGGTTGTCAAAGACACCAACATGGCAGAAACACAGCGCAAGACGCAAGCAGATCAAGCCGACCAGCAATTCAATCAAGCGAAATTGCAGGCCGATATGCAGAAGCACCAGATGGACAATGAAACCAAAATTGCCATTGAAAATGCAAAATTGACGCATGAGACCATTCAGAATATGGCTCAGCCTCAACCACCCGCTGCACCCGCAGCACCTACAATCCCCCCTCAAGGAGTCCCAAATGTCAACATCTGATCAAGAACAAAAGAGCATCAACGTGCCCCAACATAAACGAATGGCCATGGGCGAGAAGCTCACCGGTCAAGCCATGCAGCCTAAAGGCGGCGAAGGCAAAAAGCCAGCAGGCGGTTTGTCTGGTGCAAAGAAGAAATGATTGAAGCCCTGATCCATCGGATCAAGTTACGTCAAGGCGAGTTGCAAGCATCCCTAGCGATGGGGAATGCTCCCAACTGGGAGACGTATCAGCGTATTGTCGGGACGCACCAAGGGCTGCAAGACGCCATGGACATGATCGACAGTATGCTTGACGAAGAAAAAAACAGAGATTGATAGCCCCACTCCGGGGTGAGACCGCGCTGAAAAGTGCATAACGATGCATCTGAAATATGATGTTTAAGGAGAGAGTGATGAGTGAGAAACTAAAGATCGTCATGTATGAAAGTGACGAAACTACGCCAGAGGTAGAAGACTTGGCGTGGGCTTTTCCGGATGTAAATCCGGGCATGGTTCCGTTTGGTGGACGAGTAATCGTTCAACTGCGACGAATCAAAAAGAAAACTGGACGCATTATTCTGGTTGAAGAGACCAAAGAGAATGAAAAGTGGAACAACATGATCGGTAAGGTCGTGTCTGTTGGCCCATTGGCGTACAAAAACCGCGACACGATGGCTTCATGGCCTGAAGGCTCTTGGGCCAGTGTTGGCGACTTCGTTCGAGTCCCTAAATGGGGCGGTGATCGCTGGGAAATCAAAAGCCCAACCGATGACGAAAACGAAGATCCGGTGTTGTTTATGACCTTGAACGATCACGAACTGATCGCACGAGTGACAAGCAACCCACTTTCTTTCAAAGCCTACGTTTAAGGGGTCGAAATGGCAAAAACTCAAGACAATTCAGTTGATTTGTCGTTTTCGGAGGGCCAAGATGGCTCCGCAACGGTAGATTTACCTGAGAACATGGTGGGTGACGTTATTGAGGGCGACGAAAGTGGCTCCAGCAACGATAAAGCCGCGGGTGGAAGCGTCAATGACGAAGATACCGATCATCCTGATGATGATGATGAGCTACGGGCTGCAAAACGCAACCGTCGCAGGGCAAAAAAAGACCTGATTCGCAAGACAAATCAGGAAAAAGACGTCCGATTAACCCAATTGCAACGCGAGAATGAACAATTCAAGCAGCGATTGAACCAATTGGAGCGCAATACCAAGTCAGAGCACTTGGTACGCATCGATAAAGGCATTGAGGACGCCCAAGTGCGCCTTGAGTACGCCAAGATGCGTTTGGCAGAGGCCACACAGAACGGTGACGGCCAAGCCATGGTTGAGGCTCAGACTTTGTGGCAACAGGCTCAGGAAGAACAGCGTAATCTGACCGCAATGCGCCAAAATGCTGACCGAGACCTGCGCCAGCCACAGCAACAGGCAAATGTGCCTGACCCGGCAGTCCAACGCCTTGCCGCCCAATGGATGCGCAAGAACAATTGGTACAACCCGGACGCAACTGACAAAGACAGTCGGATTGCAAAGAAAATCGATGAAGTAATGTCTACGCAAGGCTGGGATCCACTTGATCCTGATTATTGGGACGAACTGGATAGCCGTTTGCAAAAAGAATTACCTCACCGTTACAATGATTCCAATGACGACGAGAACCGTAATGTCAGACGACCGAGGAATGTTGTGGGAAGTGCGGGACGTGAGGCTTCAGCCGCTTATGGTGGTTCCAATCGCACCCAGTTTGTTTTATCGCCTGACCGAGTCAAAGCGATGAAAGAAGTTGGTGCTTGGGATAACCCTGAGCGTAAGAAACGCATGGTTCAGCAATTCATTGAATTTGACCGTGCAAACGGTCGTCGCAACTAATTCCAAGGGGAAAATATTATGTCAGATTCTCGTCTCAAAAAATCTCTGGGTGCTGGTGGTCGCAATGATCGCGCAAGTGAGGATGCAAGCCGCAAAGCCCCCGAAGAAAAGTTCATTTCTACACAGGAACGTCGCAGGATGTGGAGTGAGGAGTGGACGCAATCAGCATTGCCAAAACTGCCCGAAATGGACGGGTGGCACCTTTGCTGGCTCTCAACCACCAACAGCTATGACAGCATCGATAAGCGGATTCGCCTTGGGTACGTTCCAGTTAAATCTGAAGAGTTACCCGGCTATGAAGACTATCGCGTGAAGTCAGGTGAGCATGTTGGGTATGTTTCATGCAACGAGATGTTGCTGTTCAAACTGCCAATGGATATTTTCCAAGAGATCATGCTCTATCAGCATCACGAGAAGCCTCGTGAAGAAGCTGACAAGATTCGTGTTCAAGTGGAAAGTCTGCAAGGTCAGCGTGACAGCAATGGCAAGTCGCTTGTAAATGTTGAAGGCGAAGGTATTGGCTCTATTGAACAGCACCCAAACCGCAACCCCGTTTTTTCGGGATAACAAGGAGTTTCTATGAGTTCTACCTCTGCTCCGTTTGGTCTGCGCCCCGCGTTCCACCCTTCTGGTCTGGATCGCGCACAAGCGTTGGCTAACGGTATCACTTCGGGCTACGCCTCGAACATTCTGAAGGGTCAGCCCGTTCAGTACGGCACGACCGCAAACAGTATCACCCTCGGCACCATTGGTATCGCCGCAAACACTGGCGCTTTTGCCGGTGCTTTTGCTGGTGTTCAGTGGACTGACACTACTGGTCGCGCTCGTATTTCCAACTACTGGCCTGCAAGCACTGCTTACACCGCCGGCACTTGCGTTGCTTACTTCTACAACGATGCCAACATCGTTTATGAAATCCAAGCTGACGCTACTATGGCTCAAACTACCATTGGTAACGAGTACAACTTCAGCAACATCGCCGCTGGTTCCACTACTACAGGTCTGTCACAAGCAACTCTTGGTGCTTCGACTGCTGCTGGTAACGGTACACAAGGCCAGATGCGCGTTGTTGACTTGGCTCCATACGTGGACAATGCTTGGGGTGATGCGTACACAATCGTGCGCGTCGTTGTTGCTAACTCGCAGTTGTTCGGTGCATTCACCGCAATTGCTTAATTAAAGGGAGTCTAAGATATGGCCGCCCCAATGCGCAGTACGGACTTCCGTTCGATTGTTGAACCCATTCTGAATGAGTGCTTCGACGGAGTCTATGACCAACGTGCCGACGAGTGGAGCCGTGTGTTCCGCGAGGAAGACGGCATTCCACGTAACTACCACGAAGAACCCGTCTTGTACGGTTTCGGTGCGGCACCTCAGTTGCCTGACGGCACTCCAGTGACGTACCAACAAGGTGGTGTGTTGTTCTTGAAACGCTACCTGTACAAAGTGTACGGTCTGGCTTTTGCCCTGACTAAAGTCTTGGTGGAAGACGGCGACCACATCCGTATCGGTCAAGTGTATGCACGCCATCTGGCTCAGTCTCTGGTGGAAACCAAAGAACTGTTGGCAGCTAACGTGTTGAACACTGCTTTCAACTCGGCTTACCCCGGTGGTGATGGTGTTTCCCTGATCAATACTGCTCACCCAATCGTGAACGGTACTTTCAGCAACCAACTGTCCACCGCTGCCAACTTGAGCCAGACTTCTCTGGAACAAATGTTGATCCAAGTGCGTCAAGCTGTCGACAACAACGGCAAGAAGATCCGTCTGGTGCCCCGCCAATTGGTGGTCGCTCCCGGTAACATCTTCCAAGCTGAAGTTCTGTTGAAGAGCGTTCTGCGTGCCGGCAATGCCAACAACGACATCAACCCAGTGAAATCCATTGGCTTGTTGGACGAAGGCGCAGCCGTTATCAGCCGCTTGACTTCGAGCACTGCATGGTGGGTTCAGACCGACGCTCCAGAGGGCTTCAAGCTCTTGATGCGTCGTCGTCTGGAGAAGACGATGGAGGGAGATTTTGAAACTGATACGATGCGTTACAAGGCAACTGAACGCTACGATTTGGGCTTCACTGATCCCCGCTGTGCTTATGGCACTCCAGGTGTTTAAAGAGTAAAAAAGGAAAACCATGGCTCGCGACAAAGAGAACCAAAAACGACTTGCTCGTGAGTGGTATCTCAAAAATCGCGAGCTTACCAAAGCTCGTGCAAAAACATGGGCCGAAGTTAATCCCGTAAAACGCGCAGAAATCCATGATAAAAATCGTGAATTGAAGCGAGAGCAACATAATGCTTACAACCGGGAATGGTTTTCCAAAAACTCTGATAAGCGTGCAGCTTACGAAGGAAAGCGCAGAGCATCATTGATCCAAAGAACTCCGAAGTGGCTCACTGAGGATGATTTTTGGATCATAGAACAAGCGTATGAATTGGCAAAAATTCGGACACAAATGTTTGGATTTGAGTGGCACGTTGATCACAAAATACCTTTGCAAGGAAAACGAGTATCTGGACTGCACACGCCTTTGAATCTTCAAGTAATTGAAGGATCTGAGAACTGCAAGAAAAATGCTCGTTTTTTAATTTAAAACCTGAGTGGTTCAAGCCACAAGGAGAAAAAAATGCCTCAATTTTCAGATGATCTTTTCTTAGGCCCAGCGATTACCTACATGGGTACTGGCCTGAATCAGACCGAAGCCGTTGTTACTGGCTCGGTTACCACAACAACCATGACTGTGACATCGGTTCTTTCCGGTGAGCCACTTATCATTGGTCAGTACGTTGGCGGCACAGGCATTACTGCTGGTTCATACATTACTGCTTTCGTCACCGGTAACGGCGGCGTAGGCACATACACTCTGAGCGCCTCTTCAAGCGCCACAGGCTCAATTACGATCACCGCTTCTGGTGACAGTTCTTTGGGTGATCCATCTCCGATGGACTTAGGTGTTGGCCCCATGGGTCGCGTGTTTGTTTGGGACTTCGTTCCACAAACATTGCAAACAAACAACATCGCAGCTTCACAAGCTCCTGCTGCTGCAGGTAACTTGACATTGACCGCTGGTACATCGACTAAATCTGTTGTCCGTCAAGACGGTACGACTGTGATTCAGTTGAATACACCACGTGCAATTCAAGTCAACGGCTCTACAACTGCTCGTGCATTCACTGTTAGCGGCTACGATTACTTTGGTCAGCCAATGACTGAATTGATCACTGTTGTGACACCAGGTACTGCAGTGTTCGGCAAAAAGGCTTTCTACCAAATCTCCAGCGTGTCTATTGCAGGTTCTGCAACTGCCGTTGTGGTTGGTACGTCTGACGTCTTCGGCTTGCCTTTGCGTGCATTTGATGCAGGCTACGTTGTCAAAGTCGGCTGGAACAACACCTTGGCTCAAGACACCGGCACTTTTGTTGTTGCTGACATGACCAACCCAGCCACTAGCATTACTGGCGATGTGCGCGGTACATATACCCCATCATCTGCTTCAAACGGCATCAAACGTTTGGTGATGACTATTGCTGTACCTGCAATTGGCGCTGGCCCTAACGCAACTCGCGTTGGTGCTCTTGGCGTAACTCAAGCCTAAAGGAGACTTAAATGTCCAGCTTTAAACCAATGGTCAAAATGATGACTGATGAGCCTTCAGTGATTCTGAAGCTCAAAAAAGGCGGCAAAGTTCACCACAAGCATGAAAAGCATGAAGAGCACGGCCACAAAGCCATGCATCATGAGGCTTTTAAAGCTGAGGAAGGCCATGCCCCAAAGAAGCCATCTATGAGCGAGCGCCGCAAGGCCATGAACCCCCAGATGTACAAAAAGGGTGGTAACGTTGCCAAGAAGGCTATGGGCGGTGGTATGCCCATGGGTGCCCCTATGGGTGCCGCAGCCCCTATGGGTGCTCCTATGGCTCCTATGGCCCGTCCTGCTCTTGCTCAGATGGCTCCTGCTGCTCGTGCTGCTCGTGCAGCCATGGTGCGCAAGGCTTTGACAGGCATGAAAAAAGGCGGTTCCGCTGGCATGGAAAAGCACATTGAGAAGTTGGAGAAAGAACTTCACCATCATGAATCAATGCCTGCCTCCAAAGCTCACCCGATGAAAAAAGCATCAGGTGGCGCTATTGACCATGACGAGACCAAAACAACCATCGAAAAAGGTGCGAAGAAATTCGAGAAAACCAAAGTCGATGATGGTCAACACCATGACAAGCACCACGGCACCAAGGGCATCAAAGATGGCGCACCCGCTGGTTACAAACATGGCGGTCATGCCAAGAAAATGCACAAGTTTGCTACTGGCGGCTCGATTCCTGCCGACATTGACGAAAAAGTCAACAAAGGCAAGAGCAAGATGCGTGGCACCATTGAAGGCAATGAACACGACTACGTGAACACCGAGATGCATCAAGCCAAGCGTGACAAAGCGCATGGCACTGGCGGCATCAAAGAGCGTAACGCAGGCGGCTTCAAGCGTGGTGGCAAGGTTCCCGGTATCGGTCGTGCAATTGAGCATGATGGTGATTGGGAAAACCGCCCCGCTGATGGCACTCCAAAGGGCAAAATGAATGGCACCACTGGTGGTGTTCGTGAGTCCAATGCTGGTGGCTATAAGCATGGAGGCCATGCCGCAAAAAAGCACTTCGCCACGGGCGGTAATGTTGTTGATGATGGCAAAGCAGTAAAAATGCCCCATCACTTCATCAGCCGACCTGTGGCGAACAGCTTGCAATCTGGCACCTTCAAAAAAGGCGGCAAAGTGAAGCATTTTGAAACCGGTGACCCAGTCATCGCCAGCGAAACTGCTCGCATGGAAGCCGAAAAGAAGGCAGAACGCAAAGAGAATGAAGGCATGCGTGACACCATTCTTGGTGCTCCCGGTCGTGCATTCAATGCCGTAAAAGGCCTGTTCGGCTCTGAGCCAAAACCTGCTGGTAGCGTGACTAAGACGAAAGAATCAGTCACTGTTCAACCACGCAAGCGTGGCGGTTCTGCCAAGTGCTAAACCAAAGTAGGGGCTTCGGCCCCTGCTTTTAATTGGAGAATATTATGGGTGTTTACTCTTCTGCGACCCGTCAAGGCGCGTATGAGCCGTTTGATTTGCAAGTTGCCCGGGGTCAAGTTGATGGCCACACAGCGATTCAAATTTTTGGCTATAGCACGGTGGTAGGGTCTACCGCGCTTGGCCCACTTTGGGAAGGCCTGACGTTGTCTGGTGGCGCTTATGCCTACCCCAGTGCTGCCGCTGCTTTGGTGCTGGTTAGTGATTCTGCATCGGACACTTCTGCTCTAAGCATTAAGATTGATGGTTTGGATGCCAACTATGCTTTGTTGAGCGAAACAATTGCGATGAATGGTACATCCAATGTGACTACCACCAATTCGTTCTTGCGCATCAATCAAATGTCTACAACCAATGGTGTAAATGTAGGAAATATCACCGCTAAGATCAGCAGCACAACGTATGCCAAGATTAACGCGAGTACTGGCCAGACTCAGATGTCAATTTATACTGTACCCGCTGGGTATACGTTTTATTTGTACTATGTGCAGGCCGATGCAAGCATTGGATTTACGTCTAGTACTTACATGAAGTACGCAGAATACAACAAATACAACTCAACGGGTGAAATTAATCTGTTGACGCAATCTACTTTTGTACAAAATTTGAATTTGCCTTACAACTTTCAACCCATAGCTCATCCAGAAAAAACGGATATGCAGTTTGAAGTTGTGGCAAGCACAGGAAGTCCATATATCGCAAACATTTTTGCTGGTGGTATTTTGATTAAGAATCCGGATTGATCATGCCAAGCAAATCACCAGCCCAACATCGTTTAATGGAAGCTGCCGCCCACACTAAGGGAGGCGTTGGTAGCGTGCCTCAAAAGGTCGGCAAAGAGTTTGTTGAAGCCGACGAAGGCAAAAAATTCAAAGAAGGTGGCCTCTATGAAAACATTCATCGAAAACAGCAAAGAATCGCTGAAGGCTCTGGTGAGCGCATGCGCAAGCCGGGGAGCAAAGGTGCTCCAACTATTCAAGCGTTTAAAGAGTCAGCCAAAACAGCCAAAATGAAAATGGGCGGCAAGACTAAATCTTGCTGGTAAAGCATGGCAAAGAACCCATCTTTAGCTGTTGGTCGCGGTGAGAAACTTTCGGTTGAGAAGGGCGCTGGTCTAACTCAAAAAGGCCGCGAGAAGTACAATCGAGAGACAGGGTCACATCTGAAAGCACCCCAGCCACAAGGAGGCCCACGCAAGGACTCGTTTTGTGCTCGGATGTCAGGTGTTGTCGAGCATTCAAAAGGGGACGCACCACGAGCTAAGGCATCGCTGAAGCGATGGTCATGTCCGGGTTGGTAAGGAAACAAGATGGCATACAGCGGAACAAGTGGAACTACGGTTGTAACCACGCAAAAATTCATCGACCAAGGCGCTCGGATGTCGGGCAAATTGGCTG
>Ga0214206_1000010_pt1 | contig 53091 bp, 58 predicted proteins | sample TroBogEpilimnion_26_FD_153044 | JGI IMG/M metagenome (GOLD analysis project Ga0214206, IMG submission 153044) | Freshwater microbial communities from Trout Bog Lake, WI - 07JUL2009 epilimnion | ecosystem: Environmental > Aquatic > Freshwater > Lake > Epilimnion/Euphotic zone | place: Trout Bog...
GTTCCTGGATTTGTAAGTGAGACAGTGGTGCCTGCGAAATCTTCAACGGTGAGTGCGCCGGTCCGAGCCTTGCGAACAGTCTCTTCGTAAGAGGCCCAGAATTGGGCGAAGTCGAGATCTTCGCAGCCCTTAATTGATGGAACGAGAAGTTGACGTGAGCCATCTGCCTTCGCGAGGTCGATTGCAATACCAATATTGATATGTTCTGGTCGACCGATCGCTGGCTTGCCATCAACTTCCGTAAAGAATGCATTCATCTCTGGCATCTGACGAAGCGCCTTGACCATGGCATAACCGATGATGTGAGTAAAGGAGACTTTTCCACCACGACCACGCTTCAAGTGATTGTTAATCACTGTGCGGTTATCGATCATTAACTTCGCAGGAATTGCCCGAACTGATGTGGCGGTAGGAACGGTGAGCGAGGCCTCCATGCTCTGCACAACGCGAGCAGCTACACCGCGAATAGGTTCAACACTTGCCGCGCTAGGGGTGACGAGAGTCGGGAGCGGCTTCACAACTGGATCAGCAGGCGTTGAGACCGGAGCCTTCGCTGGATCTTGAGCAGGTGATGGAGTCGTTGGTGGTTGAGTCACAGCCGTCTCATTCATAACAGGCGCAGCAGCTGGAGTAACAGGCGCAGGTGGTTTGGTGATTACAGGTTGGGTGATTACAGGTTGGGATTGTGTTGCTTTAGGAACTGGAGGAGTGCCACCAGCAGGCGCGCTAGGAAGTGGTGGAAGAGTTGGATTGCTTGATGCGCTCTTCTGAGCCGGCGCACTCTTTGCATAATCTGCGAAGAACTCATGCCAGGCTTGATCTACGGAATGTGGATTAGCGAGAAATTTTTCGTACATCTCATCGACGAGCCACTCGTTCGGCCCAAAGGAACCACCGAAATGATTCTCAGGAGTATGTGACCCTGTTGCCGACACTGGCGCTCCGATTCTCGACTCTTGGAACTCTTCCGAACTCTTTCTCTGGCATAAGTCTAATCAATATCTACAGCGGAAAGTGCCCCGCCTGTGGGGGCTGCCTTGGAATCTGCCCAGAATCGGTGTGACCTATCTGACTCGATCTCTCATATCTCAGCGGGTCTCAGCGGGTTTCATTGGGTCGAAAACCCAAGAGTGCAGCGGCGAGAGTGGCCGAAGCCAAGATGAGAAGGGGAGCAGCTGCGATATAGAGGTGGCTGCCAAACATGAAGTACGAGACGCCTATTGCGATCAGATTGGCGAGAACGGCAGGAGAGCGCCCCCACGTGGTGCCTCGTGAATAAGAGATAGAGCAGAGAAATAATCCGATAGATCCCAATAGCGCGAATGCAATCTCGCCCCCAAGTGCGCCCGGATGAGTCACCTTATTAACGATCGATGCGCTCGCTAGATAGAGCGCGAGGATGATCAAGATAGATGCTTCGATTCTTAAGAGCGGAACAACAATTTTGCGGGAGAAGAGATAAGCCCGATACCCGCGATTCATTCATTCATTCTACTCGCTCAGATGGGGCATCCCCTCTTACAACTTTCTCTATCGCGAGTTACTCTGCCCGGATGTTGGAATTTGAGAGCGACGGTGAGCGAGATTCATTAACTGGCCTTCTCGCGCCGGCGCGATTCTTGACCATACTCGAGAGCGAGATAGCAATCTCAGCCCGAGAGGGGCGATCGCTCACGCTTCTCACTCTCTCGTTATCCACCGACGTGAATTCTATGAACCCTCCAACGATCGAGAGCGCCGAGCGCTTGCTGAAGAACCTTGCGAGCACTCTCCTTGTGCAGATGCGCGCCGGTGATCATTGTGGACGGATCGCTGAAGATGGCTTCTGGATTCTTGCTCGAGGCGATAGAACGGCGGTTGAGATTGCCGTCTATCGCTTCCTTGCAGAGCATGAGAGCTACCACTGGCTCATTGAATATTTCGAGATATCCAAAGGGGAGAAGGTGAAGGAACTACTCCGTCGAGTAGACGCCCTCTATTTCGCGCCTTAACTTCTTATGGAACTTCTTATGGCTTAGAAGTCGCTCCACTATTCGGTGCCGTTGACACACGCTTTGCCCTACAGGCCTTTAACGCTGCAGAAACTTTAGGTGACTGCATATCTAGACCGGCGATATCTGAGAGCGCTCCAACGTTGATACCGTTGCTGTTAAGACAGGAGATGTAGGCCGCGACATTCGCAGGCGTATTTGCAACCCCACCACCAAATCCTCCAGTTGGACCAAAGCCACCGGCTCCTCCTGCTCCGCCGCGGCCAAAACCACCAAAGGCCGGACGCAATGAAGCGCACTTGGCCATCGCTGCCTGTTGCTTCGCTGAGACTGTTGGGCGTGGAGCGGGTGTTGCTCCTTGCGCAGGTGCGCCGCCACCGGCTCCACCACCAAATCCACGTCGACCACCAAAGGAAGGAAGTGTTACTCCCTGCGCCTTGAGACAAGCGGTGTACTTTGCAAGAGCTGCCGCCATCGCTGGATTAGCATTTGGACCACCTGCTGCACCCGGACCACCTGCTGCACTAGCTCCAGCGACTGAAGCTAACGTCCATACAAGTTTTCCCGAGAGCGCCTTAGAGCAAAGGAGTGACTTACCTCCACTGGTCGCAGTGGCGCCGGCCGTCTTACAGGCCGATCCAAGAACAGGGGCTGCTGCGGTTGGCTTAGGGGTAGCTTTAGGCGAAGCAGCAAAGGCCGATTCACCCGCAGTCGCACAAGAAAGTAATAAGGTGGAGAGAACTGCTAGGCGTGAAATCCGAAGAAGAGTTTTATTCATGAGTAAAGGGTAGGGCGAGACCATTGCAGAGTCGACACTTTTCGCAGTAAACAAGATCAGTATTTGCTGAGAGTTTGGCTGGTCTCAGGAGGTTAGACTTCAGCCATGACGACTTCAGCCACAAAAGTTCTCGCCTCCTTGCCAGTTGGCGAGCGGGTGGGAATCGCTTTCTCAGGCGGCCTCGATACCTCTGTCGCAGTTGCCTGGATGCGGGCGAAGGGCGCAGTCCCCTTCACATACACCGCCGATCTTGGCCAGTATGACGAGCCAGATATTGATTCAGTACCAACACGTGCCAAGGCATACGGCGCTGAAGGTGCACGTCTGGTTGATTGCAAACTCGCCCTTGTTGAAGAAGGTCTCGCTGCGATCGCCTGCGGTGCATTCCATATCCGCTCGGGTGGCAAGCAGTATTTCAACACCACTCCTCTTGGTCGCGCGGTGACCGGAACACTTCTCGTCCGCGCAATGCTCGATGATCAAGTCTCAATCTGGGGCGATGGCTCTACCTACAAGGGCAACGATATTGAACGCTTTTATCGTTACGGATTACTCGCTAATCCTGCACTTCGAATTTATAAGCCATGGCTCGATCAAGATTTTGTGAACGAACTAGGCGGACGTAAAGAGATGTCAGAGTGGTTAGTCGCAAACAACTTGCCATACCGCGATAGCACGGAGAAGGCATACTCGACGGATGCAAATATCTTGGGTGCAACACATGAAGCAAAGGCCCTCGAAGAGCTCGATGTCTCATTAGAAATTGTTCAACCGATTATGGGTGTGAAGTTCTGGGATCCTTCGGTTGCTATCGCAACAGAAGATGTTCGCATTGAATTTGCGCAAGGCCGCCCAGTTGCAATTAATGGCGAGAGCTTCGATGATTCCGTCGCTCTCATGAAGGCTGCAAATGCCATCGGTGGACGCCACGGATTAGGTATGGCTGATCAGATCGAAAATCGAATTATCGAAGCGAAGAGTCGCGGCATCTATGAAGCGCCAGGAATGGCTCTCCTCTTCATCGCTTACGAGCGACTAGTAAGTGCGATTCATAATGAAGATACGATCGCGAATTACCATGCAGAAGGCCGCCGTTTAGGTCGCTTGCTCTACGAAGGTCGTTGGTTTGATCCACAAGCTTTGATGCTCCGTGAATCACTCACTCGCTGGGTAGCCTCAGCGGTGACTGGCGAGGTAACACTTCGCCTGCGTCGTGGCGATGATTACTCAGTGATCAATACAACTGGTCCAGCGCTGAGCTACCACCCAGAGAAGCTTTCGATGGAGCGCACTGAGGATGCAGCATTTGGTCCAACAGACCGTATTGGCCAGTTGACGATGCGCAATCTCGATATCGCTGATACTCGTGCGAAGTTAGAGCTTTACAGCCGCCAAGGCCAACTCACCAACGAAGGTCAATTTAGATTGATCGGCGAGCTCGAGTAATTCAGCCCGCACGTCAATAGTTAGAAGTTCTGCTGTTGCTCGAGCATGCGTGCACGGTTACGTGCAGCGCGACGCTTCATAGCGCGACGTTCATCTTCAGAGAGGCCGCCCCAGACGCCGGCATCCTGACCTGATTCAAGGGCCCAGGCTAAGCAAGCATCTTTTACGACGCAGCGATTGCAGACCTTCTTCGCCTCTTCAATCTGTGCGAGGGCTGGTCCAGTATTTCCGATAGGGAAGAAGAGCTCTGGATCTTCATCTCGGCAGGCCGATTCGTGTCGCCAATCCATCCGCGTATAACTCCTTCAGTGTGGGGAAAAGGCTTCAACAAACGAATGTGCTCGCCTACAAGGGAATATTCTCCCAGTGCTCACCCCGTATAACAAGGATATTTGCTGAGAGATTGGTGACTAATATTTAAAAAATAGACCTTTCGGTCGATTTTCACGGTGCCCCCGACAGGAATCGAACCTGTGCCCCCGCCTCCGGAGGGCGGTGCTCTATCCCCTGAGCTACGGGGGCTCGGGATTGTGTTTTCAGTACGTAAGAAGAAGGGTATCAGTGCAAGAATTGGGCCATGAGCCATACGAGTCAGGTTGAGGTCGCCTTCTTCGCCACCGGTTGTTTCTGGGGAGCTGAACGTCGCTTCTGGCAATTAGCCGGGGTCACCGATACTTCAGTTGGCTATATGGGCGGAATGCGACCAGCGCCAACATACGAGCAAGTTTGTACGGGAGTTACCGGCCATGCTGAGACAGTAGCGGTCACATTTGATCCGACTTTGGTCAGTTATCAGCGATTGCTCGAAGAATTCTGGACGATGCACGACCCGACCTCACTCAATCAGCAAGGTGGCGATATCGGGACGCAGTATCGCAGCGCAATCTTTACAACTTCTGATGATCAGATGAGCACTGCGCTCGCTTCTCAAGAGCTCTATCAATCTGCACTCACAGCCGAGGGAATTGGTGCAATCGTTACCCAGATCGAAGCGGCCGCACCCCACACGTATTGGCCGGCCGAGGAGTACCACCAGAAGTATCTAGCGAAGAACCCCAATGGCTACGACTGCCATTCTTCAACAGGGGTCGCATTCCCACTCCTGACTAAGTAAGAATCGAATTCTTCCACTCCGATGATTACTCCCTTTGCCTGGGCTATCACTCTTACAGCGATTGCGCTTCTCATCGCCTTTGATTTCTTTATTGCATACAAGGATCGCCACAAGAGCACATCTCTCACGAAGGCGACACTGTGGGTTACCTTGTATGTCGGAATTGCCATCGCATTTGGAATCAGTCTCGGTTTCTGGACCACTCATCAAGCCCGAACTGAGTTCTTCGCGGGCTGGATAACGGAGTACTCGCTCTCGTTCGATAACCTCTTCTTATTTATTTTGATCATCTCGCGAATGAAGATTGCGAGAGAGAAGCAAGAGCTCGTGCTGCTTATTGGGATCGTCTCATCACTCTTCTTGCGCGGAATCTTCATCGCAGCAGGCTCGGCATTGGTTGAAAGTTTCCACGGCGTCTTCTTCTTCTTCGGCGTCTTTCTGATCTATACCGCTATAAAACTCTTTGGCGAGAGCGAGAAAGAGGAGTGGAAAGAGGGCAGAGCGATACTCTCCTTAAAGAAGCGTGGCGCTTCAGCCTTCGTTCTGACCCTCGTTGCAATCTCTCTCACCAACGTACTATTCGCTCTTGATTCGATCCCAGCGATCTTTGGGTTGACGAAGAGCACCTACGTCATCGTGACCGCCAATGTCTTCGCATTGATGGGGCTGCGCCAGCTCTACTTCTTGCTAGGCGGTTTGATCCAACGATTGATCTATCTGACCAAAGGTCTCTCCGTCATCCTCGCTTTCATTGGCGTAAAGCTCATCCTTGAGGCCGCCGTTGCCACACACCACGAGAAAGTCTGGGGAGTGGCGGTCCCCGTAATTTCGCTACAACTCAGCCTTGCCGTCATTATTGGCACGCTCATTCTTACCTCGATCTTGAGTCTCTATAAGAGTAGAGGCCACAACGATGGCCCTGTCGCTGGTATACAAGATGGAAGATCCGAAGCACACTAGCGCCATGGAATCTACCAACGGCTCCCATCCCACCTCTGAGCTGCTCTCAGTCGCTCCAACGAAAGTCCTATTGGCGCGAACAAGTGCTAAGTGGCGTGAATTCCCCGCGGATGTTCTTCCACTTCCAGTTATGGAGATGGACTACGAGATTGCACTTCCGATTCGCGAGAAGTTGATCGAGATGATCAACACCTCAGATACTGGGTACCTCGGACCATATCCTGAAGTCGGTGTTGCCCTTGCTGGATTTATGAAGAAGAGATTTAACTGGGATGTAAATCCCGAGAACGTTTTCACCTGCACAGATGTTGGCGTTGGAGTCGTCGAGATGGCTCGGATGATTGTTCAGCCAGGAGATGGCATTGTTTACAATCCTCCGGTTTATCACAACATTGGTAATTGGATCGATGAGCTCAAATGCCAAAGAGTGAGCGCACCGCTCAAGCGTGATGGTCTTCATTACACACTCGATTTCGATTCGATTGAAGCCGCCTATAAGAGTGGCGCGAAGATCCACATCCTCTGCAACCCAGCTAATCCAGTCGGAACAGTATTTACTCGCGAAGAGTTAAGTCAGCTCGCAGAACTTGCGAAGAAGTACAACGTGGCGATCTTCAGCGATGAGATTCACGCTCCACTTACCTACGACCACCAGAGCTTTATTCCATTCCTTTCGGTGAGCGATACCGCGCGCGAGGTCGGAATTTGCGTCACCTCTGCGAGTAAGTCATGGAACCTTGCCGGGCTTAAGTGTGCCGAGATTGTCACGGGATCTGATCGTTGGACGGCGATCGCGAAGGCGATGCCACCAGCCGTGCATTGGCGTGCATCACTCTATGGCGCTGCAGCAGCGACAGTGGCCTTTGGGTGTACTGATTGGCTCGACTCTGCAGTCGCAACCAATGATCGAAATCGTCGCTACCTCAAGGAGCTCTTGGATGAGCATCTTCCTCAGGTCGGCTATCGCGTCCCTGATACCAGTTATGTCGCCTGGCTAGATCTCACAGCTCTCAACCTCGGAGAGAATCCTGCGGCCCGCTTGGTAGAAGAGGCCCGAGTCGCCTTCAATGCCGGCTTCACTTTCGGCGCAGACCACTATCAATTCGTCCGTTTGAACTTTGGAACGAGCCAAGAACATATCGCCGAAGCGATTCGCCGCGTCACCTCCATACTCGCTTAACTGGCGCCTCATCAGCGCCGAATGAGCGGCTGGGTAGACTCTCCTTATGAGCATCGAAATGAACCCTGAGAACGTTCAGAATCTACGCCCTGACTCCATCATTGTTTCCTCAGGTCGGCCTGAGCGCAGACCCGACGCGTCAGTGAACGCAAATATCTCGATGACCTCAACCTTCATTGCACCAGGCGACCTTGGCTATGGCCGCACTGGAAATGAGACATGGAGCGCTCTTGAGAGTGCGATCAGTGGTCTCGAAGGTGGAAAGACGCTCCTCTTCTCATCCGGCCTTGCATCGATCGCAGCGATTTTTGCGCTGCTGCCGGATCGTTCAGTAATCGTCGCACCTCGAAATTGCTATACCGGCACGATGTACTGGCTCAATCGCCTTGCGACAGAACGTTCCTGCGAGGTTCGGTTTGTCGATAGTGGAAATACTGAGGAAGTCCTTGCAGCCTTACCGGGCGCGAATTTTCTCTGGATGGAATCACCAACAAATCCCGCTCTTGAAGTTGCAGATCTTCCAGTCATCATTCCTGCGGCTAAGCGACTTGGATTAGGTGTGGGTGTCGACAACACCTTTGCAACTGGTTTGATTCAACAACCACTGGCCATGGGTGCCGACATTTCGATGAACTCGGTCACAAAATTTATCTCAGGCCATAGTGATCTGATCATGGGATCACTTTCGATGGATGATGAAGCTCTCTACAACCGACTCTTGATGGAGCGTAAGCAGGGTGGAGCGATTCCTGGTGCGATGGAGGTCTGGTTAGCGCTGCGTGGAATCAGGACACTTGATGTTCGATTGGAGCGCGCACAGAAGAATGCTTTGATATTGGCAGAACGTCTCTCCACACATCCAGCTGTTGAAGGAGTGCGCTATCCAGGTCTGCCAACAGATCCATTCCACCAACGAGCCGCCTCTTTCATGAAGGGTTTCGGCGCGATCGTCTCCTTTGAAGTTAAGGGCGGAGTTGCCGCGGCCGAACGAGCCTGCGCCTCATCGCGCCTTATCGCACATGCCACCTCGTTAGGTGGGGTAGAGAGTCTGTGGGAACGTCGCCATCGCTGGCAGGGTGAGAGCGTCCACGTTCCAGAGAACTTGATCCGCCTAGCCGTAGGAATCGAAAATGTTGAGGATCTCTGGGCTGATATTGATCAGGCCCTTCGCGCCTAAGGCATCTGGCTGAGAGTTTCGAAGTGGTGCGCTGAAGAAGAAGGGCGCAGGTGTTAGATTCTCCTTATGTTCAAGGCGATACGTAGATTATTTGGCCTCTTTGCAGTACTTGCCATCATCTTTGGTGTGCTGAAGAGCATCTTTGAGTGGCTCGACCGTAATGGCGAAGATGATCATGAGATCTTTGCAGAAGAAGAGCACTCACTCTAGTGTCTCAAGAATCGGAGTACACCGCTGGCGTCTGCAATATCGGACCAGGTGAGATTCGTAAGCGTCAATTCACTGCACTTGTTGGGGCAATTCTTACGTTGGTATCTATCTTTTCCTATAGTCACGTTCATGCCTCGCACTCTGCTCGCTTTCCAATCTTTATCCCGTTGATGGTCTTTAGTGTCGGTTTTATACAATCACGCCGAAAGTTCTGCCTTGCATTTGGCCTGATGGGAACATTTAACTTTGGTCGCTCGCGAGATATTGCTCGTGTTTCTTCGCCAGAAGATCGTGCAGCCGATCGAAAGACTGCTCTCTCCATTCTTGGCCAGGCTGCACTTCTTGCTGCCGCGCTGACACTCATCGTCATCCTCTTACCGCTCTAGTCTGCCTAAGGATTCCGTGACGCCAGTGACCCCAGCAGCCCCGCGCACCCTACACATTGTTCTCAATGCTGTTACCGAGGATTCGCGCGTTCTTAAATGTGCATGGTCGCTAGGTAACGCTGGATGGGATGTCTTAGTAGTTGGAGCGACACCCTTCACCCATAACGATCAACTCTCGATTGGTTATGCAACCATTAAACGCATTCCACTCAAGATTGTTCTGAAGCAAGATTTCATAGCTAAGGTCTTACGCAAACTTCGTTACTACCAACGAAGGTTCCAAGCGCGCTTCTTGGGCGGATACACCCCGGGTATTCCCAATTGGGGGAGAGCGACAAAGTTGATCACGCCCCTGGCCCTCGACTTCAAGCCTGATGTTGTACATGCACATGATTACACGGCGCTGCCAATAGCTGGCGAGATCGTTGCGATGCTTAAAAAGGCTGGCCATGAAGCCGCCCTCATCTATGACGCACACGAGTATGTGCCTGGCGTCGCCCACTTGAAGGCGCCACTCATGCGCGCCTATACCGAGCAAGAGATTACCTATACCGCGCAGAGTGCAGCAATTCTCTCGGTAAGTGAGGGGATGTCTGAATTGCTCATTCCTCATCTGCAGCTGGGTGATCGTCGCCCAGAGATTGTCGCCAATGATCCACTTGTTGAGGGGCAGCAGAAGTCGGATCGCCACTTGCGCAAAGATTGCGGGATCAGCGACGAAGTCCCACTGATTGTCTACTCCGGTGCAGTCGCCCCGCAACGCGGTATCGCAACAGTCATTGAAGGGCTTCGTCAGATGCCGGATGTTCACTGTGCTCTCATTGCAAATCCAGAGTCGGTTTCAGTTAAAGAGTTTGTTGCATCGGCAGTAGATATTACCGACAGATTTCACGTCCTGCCCTATGTTCCAAACGCAGAACTAGTGAGCTACTTAAGTAGCGCGGATCTTGGGTTGATTCCTATTCATCACAAGCTCAATCACGAGATCTCATTGATTACAAAGTTTGGCGAATATATGCAGGCCCGCTTGCCGATTGTTGTGAGCGATGTAAAGACGATGTCCGAAGAAGTTCGACGCCTTGGAAATGGCGAGGTCTTTATCGCGCAGAATACGGAAGATTTTGTTCGCGCGACGAGAGCAGTGCTTACCAAGAAGGCTAAGTATCAAGCGGCGTATACAGATGATGTGCTCTCTGAACGATCGTGGGAGCGGCAGGCGGAGAACCTACTCGCTATTTATAATCGTGTTGCTGGGGCGTCGCCGGTTACACGCGAACACAAGGCTTTCACGCTCTCTTCGCCAGCCACATAATTCGCGGGCTTAGTGAGCGGCTGGCGCTCCGATAACGCGGAAGTTCACTCCGGCGAAATTCTTTGAATCTAGGCTGCGACGACCATCGACAACTGCTTTGAGCCCTGGGAATTGCGCTGCGGTGAGAGCGGCATATTCCTTGTGATCCGCCTGCAAGATGAGGCCATCGACAGGGGATCCTGCTTGATGAGGAGTGAAGCCAAGACGCGTCGACTCTTCATCTGTGTACATCGGATCATGAACGCTCACATTGGCACCTTCAGCCTTAAGCGCTTCAACAGTGGCAAAGACGCCAGAGAATGCTGACTCTTTGACGCCACCGCGGTAGGAGATCCCGAGGACGACGACACTCTTTCCGGAGAGTGAACCAAGTGATTCTTTGAGAAGTGAGACGGCGTGTGCTGGCATTCCAGCATTAGCCTCACGAGCTGCGCGTACCACGGTTGCTTCAGGATCATTCCACAAGTAGAAGCGCGGATAGATTGGAATGCAGTGGCCGCCGACGGCGATACCTGGTTGGTGGATATGGCTAAATGGTTGCGAGTTCGATGCCGCAATCACTTTGGCGATATCGATATTCGCGCCTTCGGCGAAGATTGCAAATTGATTCGCGAGAGCGATATTTACATCGCGGTATGTGGTCTCTGCCAACTTTGCCATCTCGGAAGCTTCAGATGTCACCAGGTTCCAGACACCATTTGGTTGAGTGAGATCTGGGCGATCATCGAAGTCGAGTACTGCTTCATAGAATTCAATGCCGTGCTGGGTGCTCTTCTCATCGATTCCGCCGACAAGCTTTGGATATTTACGAAGGTCAGCGAAGACGCGACCAGTAAGAACGCGCTCTGGCGAGAAGACGAGGGAGAAATCTTTGCCTGCGCGAAGGCCCGAGACCTGCTCAAGTGCTGGAGCAAAGCGGTTACGCGTTGTTCCAACCGGGAGAGTGGTCTCGTAGGAGACGAGAGTTCCGGGCTTGAGACCCTTTGCAATAGCGACCGTTGCTTCATCCATCCAACCAAAGTCAGGGATTCCATCGTTATCGACGAAGAGTGGAACGACGACGACTACGGCATCGGATTCAGCAACTGCTGATGTGGTGTCGGTTGAGGCGCGAAGGTGGCCTGAGGCAACAACCTCTTTGAGGAATTGATCAAGGTGAGCCTCGCCTGGGAAGGGTTCGGTACCAGCGTTGATGAGTTCAACTGCCTTGGCATTAACGTCGCAGCCAATGACGTAATGACCCTTCTTTGCGAACTGAACCGCAAGCGGCAGGCCAATCTTTCCAAGGGCAACGACGGCAATCTTCATAGCGTGGCTAGAGCCTTTCCTGAGTTATTGATCAGTTGTGTGAAATCGAGGTGGACGCAGATGATAAGAAAATGACTGCATCGCGATCATCGGATTCAATCATCGAGGATGCGACAGCGACTGTTGCAAGCCCTTGTTCCATCGTGACGATGCGATCGATAGCGCCAGGTAGGCCGAGTACGGCATCACGGAAGGCTTCATGTTCAGTCTTCAGCGGTTCTGGCTTAGCAAAGGCGTAGCGAATGACATCGCCTTCACTCACACCGCGGAAGGCCGCAACAGATTCCCACTCGGTATCAACTGATGCATTTGCGTAATAGGTGAGGTCAGCGGTCAAGGTATCGGCAACAAAGGTACCGCGTTCACCGGTGACGATCGTGAGACGTTCTTTGAAAGGGGTCAACCAATTTACTAAGTGGTTGGTGATGATGCCATTCTCTAATTCACCGACAGCGGCGACCATATCTTCATGTGGTCGACCTGATTTGAGAGCAGTTCGAGCTGAGATGGATTTAAAAGCTGAGCGAGCGACCCACGCAGTGAGATCGATATCGTGCGTTGCTAAATCTTTGATGACACCAACATCTGCGATGCGTGCAGGGAATGGACCTTGGCGACGAGTTGCGATTTGGTAGACGGCGCCGAGTTCGCCGGCATCGAGTCTGGCACGAAGTTGTTGGAGCGCTGGGTTGTAGCGTTCGATATGGCCAACTGCGCCAACTAATCCCTTCGCCTTAAATGCTGCGGTGATCCGTTGCGCTGCCGGAGTATCGACTGCGAGCGGTTTCTCAATGAGCGCATGAACACCAGCTTCTGCGAGTTCAAGCGCAAGATCTTCATGGAAAGCGGTAGGGGCTGCGACCATTGCATAGTCGATTCCTGCATCAATCAACTCTTTGACGGATGAGAGAACTGGTCGGCCACCAGCGACTTTATGGGGATCACCCATTGGATCAGAGACCGCAACGAGTTCTACGCCATCAAGTGAGCTGAGTACTCGTGCGTGATGGCGACCCATCATGCCAAGGCCTACAAGGCCAGCACGTAACTTCTCTGCCACTAGAGCGCCGCCGCAACATCGTTGACGACTGAGACGATCTTCTCGAGATCAGCCTTGGAGAGCGATGGATGAACTGGGAGAGAGACGCATTCTTTGATGACCTTCTCGGTCTCAGGTAGATCAAGGTTGAGCTTGAATGAAGGGAGGCGATGAATCGGCGTTGGGTAGTAGACGCCGCAGCCGATACCGCGTTCACGGATCTCAGTCATAAAGCGATCACGCTTGGCTGCATCATTGCCTTCGATACGGATCGTGTACTGATGGAAGGCGTGGGTAGTTCCTGGTGCAATAAATGGCGTGACAACGCCCTTGAGGTTCGCGGTGAGATACTCCGCATTTTTCTGACGAGTCGCAGTCCAGCCTGGCAACTTACGGAGTTGAACGCGACCAATTGCAGCATGGATATCCGTCATGCGGTTATTAAATCCAACAACTTCATTCTGGTAGATCACTTCTTGACCCTGATTGCGTAGGAGGCGGAGCATGCGAGCGGTATCGGCGTTATCGGTAGTCACCATTCCGCCCTCACCCGACGTCATATTCTTCGTTGGGTAGAAGCTAAAGGATGCAACAGTTCCCCAAGCTCCGGTTGGGCGACCGTTCATTGTTGCAAGGTGAGCCTGTGCTGAATCTTCGATGAGTAGGAGATTGTGTTTCTTGCAGATCGCTTCAAAGCGATCCATCGCTGCAATATGGCCGTAGAGGTGAACCGGCATGATCGCCTTTGTGCGAGGAGTGATAAGTGATTCGACATGATCTGGATCCATGTTGAAGGTACGAGGATCGATATCGGCGAAGACTGGGATACCCCCAGCGAGCGCAACCGAGTTCGCTGTCGCAGCGAATGAGAAGGATGGGACGATGACTTCATCACCGGCTTTAATGCCAGCAGCGATAAATCCAAGGTGGAGCGCTGATGTTCCGGAGTTGACGGCGATGCAATGTCTGCCATCGACATACTTCGAGAACTCTTCCTCAAATGCCTTAACCTCTGGACCCTGGGCCATCATGCCGCTGCGAAGTACGCGGTCGACCGCTGCACGCTCTTCATCACCAATCATGGGCTTAGCTGCTGGGATCATGGTGATTGGCGAGTTGCTCGCTGCTGGTGCATTCCTCTTAAACAATCCCATGGTTTATTCCGTTTCTGAAGTATCTAGCTCGAGCTGATCTGGGGAGACCTCACGGTAGAGCTGCTCGGTCACTGGGCAACGGAAGAGATTATCGCCGATATTTTCGAGCGGGACCCCTGCGCGACCCACCCAACGGATTCTTTTTGCCGGGACTCCCGCAACCAAGGCGTAGTCGGGGACATCTTTGGTGACAACTGCGCCTGCCGCGACGAGCGCCCAGGCCCCCACAGTGACGGGTGCGATGCAGACTGCTCGTGCGCCAATGGATGCACCATCGCCAATCGTTACGCCTACCGGATCCCAATCTGAGGCACTCTTGATGCTGCCATCAGGATTTACTGCTCGAGGGAATTGATCATTGGTGAGAACAGCAGCTGGTCCGATAAAGACGCCATTGCCGAGTTTCGCTGGTTCATAGACGAGCGCATAATTTTGAATCTTGCAGTTATCGCCAACTTCAACGCCGCTACCGATGTAGGCGCCGCGACCCACGATGCAATTTTTGCCGATGGTGACGCCATCGCGAACCTGAACGAGGTGCCAGATAGATGAACCATCACCAATAGTTGCTGTTGGATCAACTTCGGCCGATGAGACGATGCGGGCAGAACTCATACAGAGAGTCTAGCCGTTAGAGCGCTTGAGGAGCCGATCAACCGCATTAGTCATACTTTGATATTCGCCCTTAGCATCGAGGTTCTTGTGAGCCCAGGCTGCGGCGTGGGTGCGAATCTTTTCGATCTCTGCCGGGTTCTGCTGCCAACGTTGCAGGATTGAAGCTACAGAGGCTGGTCCATCCGCAATCGCCCCGCTCTGTGATTGCTCGATCAAATCGGCAGAGCGAGGAAGGGGAGTGGTGATTGTCGCCAAGCCGACCGACATGTACTCATAGATCTTTGAAGGAATTGCGGCGATAAAAGCTGGAGTCGGTTCTAAGAGTGAAAGGCCCACCCATGCTCCTTTGGCGAGGTGCCACGATTTCTCTGGCGCTAACCGACCATGGAATGTGACACGTGATGCAGCATCTTCATTTTGAATCGACCACAAGTGAATCCAGGCAGCATCATTTTCAGAGATCGGCCCCACAATGTCGAAAGTCCACTCCGAGGTGAGTGCTGCAGCCTGCAACATCGTATGTAACCCACGAGATTCGCGAACATCGCCGATGTATATCGCGCGAGGTTCTGGTGAGAGCGATCCGCTTTGAGTGAGATGAGTGGCATCAGGCAAGTTGCGCAAGAGAATGCGTTGCTTCGCTTTGAATGGCGGAACCTGCACATCAGCAACCGTTACGAGCGCTGCTCGAGCTGCAGACCTAGTTCCTACACGAGCAAGAAATGATGCCAATAGACCTGGTAGACCAAAGAGACGCTTTGCCCACTTCCGATCTTGAAGGAGTGAGAGATAATCCTCATAAACATCGGCGCAGTAGATCCTGCGTTTGAGCAGCGCGGTTAACCAGGTAAAGAACTGGGCCTCGGGTGCAAGGGTGTAGAGGATTCGACCAGATGCGCGCCATGGTGAATAGAAGGCTCGATGCAGGCGCCAGAGGAAACCCTTGCTCTGATTGACGGTGCGGATAGTTGCACCCTTGGGCGCATCGTGAGGATTGCCGATCGCAAAGATTTCTACGCTCTTGCCATCTCGAATGAGTGCATTCACGATTCGATGAAGCCGAGCATCAGCTAGCGATGCGCCGGGTGAGATGATCGATATATCTAGCACTATTACATATCTTCGAGGTTAGAAGGGAGCGTGCCCACTTCAAGGAACTTCAAATACTCTTCAACGATCTTGGCCGGTTCGCCATAGGCGAGAATTCTTCCCTTGTGCATCCAGATTGCCGTGTCGCAGAGATCGCTAATCGTTGCGAGAGCATGAGAGACGATGAGGATCGTTCGAGCTTCTTTGACGAGTTCGCGCATACGTAAGAATGACTTCTCTTTAAATGCCGCATCACCGGCAGAGAGCGCTTCGTCCAAAAGGAGAATATCGGGCGTCATGCTCACCGAGACGGCAAAGGCGACGCGGCCATACATACCGGATGAGTATGTGCGTACTGGCATATCGATGAAGCCATCTGGAAGGTCAGCGAAGGCTGCAATCTCATCGGTCTTTGAATCGATCTCATCGCGGGTAAGGCCTGCAGCTAAGCCACCAAGAATGATGTTGTCTCGACCAGAGAGCGAAGGATTAAATCCAACACCGAGTGCGAGGAGAGTAGAGATCTTGCCATTGACCATGATGCGACCAGTTGTTGGAGGCATGATTCCAGCGATTGCGCGCATGATCGTAGATTTTCCAGCGCCGTTAGCACCAACAATTCCCACAACAGAACCATGCGGGATATCGAGTGAGACCTTCTTAACTGCCTCTACCTGACGCATGCGAACCTTCTCGCCCTTCGACGCCCTCATCACTGCGTTCTTGAGTGTCTTCTTCGTATCGACGTTGATCTTGTAGGTGATCGATAGATCTTCGATCCGGATCGCTAGATCATCTGGCAAGAGGAAATCTTGCTTATAGCCTTTAACGGGAATCATCGTCGTCGATGGAGGCTTCGTTCCAAGGCGAATGACGCCATGGTCTCCATCTGCTGGAGTGAGAATCATTAGACGCGCACCGCGAAATCTCGTTCACGTGATGTAAAGAAATATGTTCCCATAGACAAGGAGAGAATGATCCAAGCGGCCATACCCACTAACTCTGCGACCGATGGGCTCACTCCGTCAATCCAAACGTGATAAGTGGCGGCAAGCGCGGGTCCAAGTGGGTTGAGGTAGATGAAGATGCGATGCCAGCCATGGAGCATCTCTGGCTTCCAGAGCACGGGTGATCCGTAGAGCCAGATACGAGTGGTGTATGTGAGGAGCTTGCTCGTATCGCGGAAGTAGACATTCATCACCGCAAATATCAACGAGAGGCCGAAGGCGGTGAGGGCGAGGGCAGCGATAATCAATGGCGCCCAGAGGTAGTTCCAATCGGCAAGTGGAATATGAGTCTTTGGGTAGAAGATCTTGCCGATGAGAACGACGGCAAAGTAGGTAGGAATGGTTGGCCAAAATTGTCCGAAAGCACGAACCGATGAGGAGAAGGGGAGGAGCGCTCGAGGAAATGCCTGATTGAGGATGAGTCGTCCGCCCGCGGTAATCGACTGCGCCCCATCGCTGATGATGTTCTGCGCGAAGTAGAACATAAAGATGCCGATCAAGATATGAGCGAGTGTGCTCAGCCCCGTTTTGCTATTTGCACCACCACGGAGAACTGTAACGAGGAGGAAATAGACGAGCGAGAGGAAGAGTGGGTTGAGAATTAGCCAAGCTTTACCCAACTTGGATTCCAGATATTCGGCTTTATCGGCGAAGCGCGCGAGCTCTAACGCAAAACTTCTGCGGTTCCAGAACTCTGTGAAGTAGGGAATCAGCGGAGGAGTCTTCGCCTTATGGGGCTCGAAGACTTGAATCAAGGGAGCGGTTGCGCTCTTCTTCCTCGACGTAGATGACTCCTGGGCGCTCATAGAGTCGAAGTCTAGTTACTTGCCGACGACCTTTCCACAACCGCGCTTTGTGCCCAGAAGGGTTCTTGGAGCCTGCTGCTGATCTCAATCTCCCCGAGGATCTGCACATTCGGCCGACCGCCGACCCAACGTTACGACTATAGAAAGGGTCTTAATGTGAGTAATCAAAAGTTCAAAACCCAATTGACGTCCCGGCTTGCCACCCGCTCCACTGCGCGAGGTGCCGTCGTAGTAGCTCTTGCTGCTGCGCTAAGTGCCCCTATTGCGATGGCCAATCTGAATATGGCAACTGCCGCACCAATCAAGAAGGCAGCAGTATCGACAAAGAGCGCAGCAGCATCGACAAAGAGCGCAGCAGCATCGACGAAGAAGGCAGCAGTGAAGAAGGCAGCAGTGAAGAAGGCAGCAGTGAAGAAGGCAGCAGTGAAGAAGGCAGCAGTGAAGAAGGCAGTGAAGAAAGCAGCCGTGAAGAAACCTGCCGCGAAGAAGGCAGTTATGAAAAAGAAGGCCGCCCCTGCTCGTCGAGCAGTTGCTAAATCACTGGTTGCAAAGCGTGCCGCGCTATCAAAGAAGGCAACTGGAATTCGTGCTACGCGAGCAGCCAAGGCAACAACTGCACGAACATCTATTGCAAAGAAGGCAACACGAGTCCGTGCAGCAAGTGCAGCAAGTGCGGCAAGTGCAGCCACAGTAGCAAGTACAGCTGGCGTAGCTCAGCAAATTGCAAAGAAGACGGGCAAGCGAGCAGCTCCAAAGAGTTCGAAAGCGACGGGAAAGAGTGATACTAAAAGCGGAGCTAATGCCGCACCAAAAGTCGCAAAAACAAAGCGGGTCAGTAAGGCTTCAGATGCAATCGCCCCAACATTCCTTCCGGCTTCGACACCGATGACAACACCTGAAGGGCCAACGAGTACAACAGCAGAGGCACCTGCCACCGGAGTCACCGCACCGACGGCTGGCACCGCAGCCACCGCATCTACGGCAGCCTCGACATCAACAGCAAATAAGGGAAGAAAGAGCGCCCCTGCGAAGAAGAAGACAAGTTCAACCAGAAAGAGCACCAAAGGCAAGCGCGCGGTAAAGCGAATCCGTGCCAAGCTCTAATAAGGAATCCCTCGTCACCGAGCGGAGTACCCGTAATAGCGTTCCCTCTTGTGGGGGCGCTATTGCAGGAGTACCGTCAGTAAGCGAAGCGAGAATTAGGAGTTCGGAATGAATATTGTTCTTCACACGCGAAACGCTCATTTGGCAGACGACTTTAGCGAGATTGCCCGAGAGAAGTTGCAATCAATGTCTCGATTTAATGTCGTGATTGATGGAGTGAAAGTTGAGATTAAGCATGAGAGCAATCCGCACCATGGTAAGAATTCACATATCGTCACGCTGACCTCTCACGGTGCCGGCCCCTTTCTCAGATCTGAGGGTGAGGGATTCAACGACCTTGCAGCCTTTGATAAGGCCGTCGCGAGCCTTGAATTGCAGATTCGTAAGATCCACGAGCGCTCAAAAGATGTCCCGCACGAGACCGTGATCACCCATTTAGCCACGAGCTGACCCTCAGATCCTGCGATACTTCTCGCATGCTTGGGAAGAGGATCGGCGCCTTGCTTATGGCGAGCGTGAGAGATACCCGCGAACTCTTGCCTGAACGAAGATTCGAATTTCAACTCATTCTCAACGCCTGGTTTCGGAGGATTATCCTCAGGGGAGAATCAGATGGAGTCATTATCGGCTCCTCAAATTCTGCGAATCAAGCGACCGCCTGGGCAGCTGCCCTGAATTACGATCGCAAAAATCTTCCCGAAAAATTTAGATCAATCTCTATCAGAATCTCGAGTGAAGAATTACACGGTTGGTTCAGAGTTGATCATGAAATTTCGACAGTTCAACGAAACGATCTGGCATTTCGCGAGAATTTGCTTAGGAACCTCTTCTCGCAGAAGCGAGCCATCCTCATTGAATCGATGCGCCCATACTTCGCCTTTCGAAAGCGAAAGCTGGGATTTGCTGCAAAGTTTGCTATTGATGATCTCGTGCTGCTACGTCGGATGGGGAAGAAGGTAGGGCTCATTTTTCATGGCAGTGATATCCGCGATCCGCTTGCACATGCTGCCCGCAATCCATACTCACCATTCATCTCTCAGGATCCTGCAATCCAAGAAGCGGTAATCGATCTGAACAAGCGCTCGCAGGCTAATCGCGATTTACTACCCAAGGTACGAGCGCTTCAAATACCCACATTCATTACAACTCCGGATCTCTTCTATGAAATTCCTTGGGCAACCTGGCTACCAGCGGTTATAGAGATGGAGAAATTCGGCGAGGTGGCAGATTCCTCACCACTCTTCTCCTCGGAGAAATTACGAGTTCTCTATATTCCAAGTCGCTCGTGGATTAAATCAGCTCACCTGATCACCCCTGTGCTCGAGAAGCTACATGCCGAAGGCGTGATCGAATGGAAGAATTGGGTTGAAAATGGCGCAGTTGCGCATGATGAGATTCCAACCCTACTCTCACAATCAGATATCGTGATCGATCAATTTATTGGACTCTTCGGTGTCTTCGCCTTGGAGGCAGTTGCAGCAGGGCGCATAGTTCTAACCTATGTTGATGAGGCCCATTCACATCACCCAACCCCGCCACATGTAAACGTCACTCCCGCCACCTTAGAGAGTGAGATTCGTCGAGTGGCTCGTGATCGAGAATTGACCAAGATTCGTGCGCAACGAATTGTTGGCGGCGGAGGCATAGGTGCTGAACCGAAACTCAGCTTCGAGGATGTACCACTTCACGAGGGCTTGAAGGCTGGTCGGGATTTCGTAACTTTTTATCACGATGGAACCTATAGCGCTGATGTTATTCGTCGAAGACTTGGAATCGAGTAGAGAATGCAAAAGGTAGTCAGTGGCCTGACTGAAGGATGGTGGATGTTCTTCGACACCTTCTGGGCCCTTCTCTTTGGTTTTGTTCTCTCCGGTGCTATCCAAGCCCTAGTAACAAGGAAGCAAATGCAAGCCATCATGGGCGATCACAGACCCTCCACAATTGCGCGCGCATCCTTCTTCGGAGTAGTGAGTAGTTCATGCTCCTATGCGGCGAGCGCCTTAGCGCACTCGATATATAAAAAAGGTGCCGACTTCACCGCCTCTATGGTCTTTATGTTCGCCAGCACTAATCTCGTGATTGAACTTGGAATCGTTCTCTGGTTCTTGATCGGCTGGCAATTTGCTCTCGCTGAATTTCTAGGTGGGGCAGTGATGATTCTGCTTTTGACTCTTCTGCTGCCTCGGTTTTTCTCTTCTCTTGAGGAAAATAGGAAAGCGAGTGCTGATCCCTCCCTCCTTGAAACTTCTCAGGCGAAAGATGGAGTGCGTAGCGTCTCGTTCCTCGCGAAAGTTCGCGCAGCCGCCGGCTTCACTATGGGCGATTTCCTCATGCTCCGATGGGAATTGATCATTGGCTTTATAGTCGCAGGGTTAGCCGTGAAGGTTCTCCCTTTTTCATTCTGGAAGGCGCTCTTCCTGTCGGGTCATGGATTCTGGTCGACCCTCGAAAATGTCATCGTCGGGCCGGTTCTCGCATGTATCTCCTTTGTCTGCTCCGTCGGAAATGTGCCTCTGGCGGCAGCGCTTTGGAGAGCTGGGATCACTTTTGGGGGAGTGATCGCTTTTATCTTCGCTGACTTGATCTCCCTGCCGCTGTTGCTGATCTATCGCAAGTACTACGGCGCGAAAATGGCGTTAAAGCTCACACTGATCTTCTGGTTCGTAATGAGTGTCAGTGGATTAATAACAGAAGGTATTTTCACCGCTTTGAAGGCAACCCCGGCGCATCTCACGATCCCTATGGGGAATAAGCATTTTGGCATGAATGCAACCACAGTATTGAACGCAATCGCGCTCGTTCTTGCTGGTCTGGTCTATTACTTCTATAAGCAAAGAGTTACCTCAGTTGATAATGATTTTGCCCAAGATCCAATCTGTGGAATGCAAGTGAGAAAGAGCGATGCGCCGGCTTCGTGGGTCCACCATGGGGTTTCCTACTACTTCTGCATGCAGAGCTGCAAAGAGGCTTATATGAATCAAGTTGAAACGGAATCTACTGGGTCGGAGAACTAGATCCGAGTTTTACTTGGGACACGTGAGCCCAAACTCACCCTGAACGGCTGCTGGTACTTTCCCACAACCAACTAGTGCAGTTCCAAAATCTTGGATCTTCCAGCCGTTCTTGGTCGCGCTTGCCCAGCCATAAGCATTATCCGTTATAGGAAGGTAGGGGACGCTGGTAAAGATCATCCAGTGCTTATCTATATTGGAGTAGCGAACATCGACGATCGCTGCGAAGTATTCATCATTACCAAATTGTTGAGAGCTAAGGTCGCGAGTGATCGAACTCGGTACTGGTGAACCAGCCTTGTAGGTTGCGTTATCGCCGGCGAAGTGATTTGGATAAGTGGCAGTTAGGCTCCAAGGTACATAGACGTAAGGGAGCTCGCCTGCAGTTGCATTTGGCCAGGTTAATTTCCACCCCGCCGGGGTCGAGATTCCTATTGGTAGTTTTTTATTTATTTGAGCATCGACCGCTTTGGAATCCCAGTTTTGCAACTTCGGATAATTACTTTCAATATCCTTTATTAGCAGCGTGATTCCATCGCGGAGTTTGGAATCCTCTGGCCTGAGATCAGGATTTGTAGGCCCACAGGCTGCTAAAAGAATTAGCGATCCCATAATAAGTACAAGTAATCTGCTTCGGAACGAGCGGATCACATTCAACCCGAGAGACTTTCGCGCCTTCGCAATATTTTCGCCAGCACTCTCTTTCATGACGCCAGCTCTCTCTATCATGACGCCACTCTAATCTTAAAAGCCCTTCTTGGGCACAACTTTAGCGACCTCCTGTCCCGACTCGTGCCGCTGGCCCAGGTCCCCCGTAACTAAGAGTTACTTGAATCTCGCTCTCTGATCACTTTTGAGGCGCAATTGATGGATCACCTGTGGATCTATCTTCGCGCCTCACTTGGAATTGCTTCTCTTCGCACATGACTGATTCACAGGTTTCTGAATTTGGAAAGATTGCCGAGTTGATGGGGGACCCTTCTGTTGAGGAGCTCTGGATTAATTCTCCGCACCGAATCTTTGTTGCTCGATCAGGAGTAAGTGAACTTACTAACCTTGTGATGAGTAGTGAAGAAGTCCGTGAATTAGTAGAACGATTACTGATGTGGGGCGGACGTCGGCTCGATCTCTCGCACCCCTTTGTTGATGCGAGATTGCCCGATGGAAGCAGATTGCACGTTGCCATTCCAGAAGTTACAGCGTCGCATTGGGCTGTGAACATTCGTAAACACCTACTTAGAGGGAAGTCCCTCGAGGAGTTGGCGGCTATCGGGGTAATGTCAGAGTCGATCTCCTCCTATCTCGCCGAGGCGGTAGCTACTGGGCTCAATATCTTGGTGAGCGGGTCAACTCAGGCCGGCAAAACGACTCTTCTCAACGCGCTAGTAAGTGCGGTTCCGCCGGGTAACCGTGTTGTGACAATTGAAGAAGTCTTTGAATTGAAGCCACGCGTCTCTGATTGTGTTGCACTTCAAACCCGTCCCGCCAATGTGCAGGGTGAGGGTGAGATTCCACTTCGCCGCTTGATCAAAGAAGCGCTGAGAATGCGACCTTCGCAATTAGTGGTCGGAGAGATTCGCGAAGCTGAATCACTTGATCTGTTGATCGCTCTCAATTCAGGAATACCGGGAATGGCAACGATTCACGCAAACTCAGCCCGTGACGCAGTTTCCAAATTGCAAACTCTTCCGCTCTTGGCAGGGAAGAACATATCGCACGAATTTGTCACACCAATAGTCGCCTCTTCGATCGATATGGTCGTTCACACGACTATTGCTCGCCGGGGCGCTACCGAAGACAACAAGGGCTCCAGCCGCGGTGGCATGAGGCGGGTAGTTGAAATTGCGGCCCTCACCGGGAGAGTGGAGAGCGGAAGAGTAGAGATTGAGCCACTCTTTACCTTCCATAATGGCGAGTATCTACGCGGGCTCGGGGACCCTCGTCGAATATTTCATGATCGAGCGAGTCGCACTGAACCTGAGCTGCTTCTTCGTGAGGGGCTCAACGCGTGAGGATCAAAGCCAATCAATCGAGAAGTTTTTCTTTTCGTACGATCTCCCTTCGCCACATGAGCATCATCACAATTCTCTGCTGTGCCGCCGCCGCGTTCTCGGGAGAATTGATTCTTGGAGTACTTGTTCTGCCTATCGCTATCTTGATTCGTCGAAGCTTTTCTGTGCGTAGAATCGAGAGAGACAGAGTCGCATTATCAATGCTGTGGCCTGAGATTATTGATCACATAATTTCGGGATTACATTCGGGTCTATCTCTGGCCGAGACTCTCGTTGGCCTCTCGCAACGTGGACCGGTTCTAACTAGAGGCACTTTCAGGGCCTGCGAGGAAGTTCTTCGGGCCGGCGGTGATCTTGGAGAGACCTTCGTCATCATTAAAGATCGATTCAACGATGTTCTTGCTGATCAAGTGTGTGAAGTACTTGATTTTGCTCGAGGGACAGGCAGTCGAGATACCTCCATAATTCTGCGCAGCCTCGGTGAATATATTCGAAGTGATATCGCTCTCCGAGCAGAAATACGATCTAAACATGGTTGGGTAAAGAACTCTGCACTCATTGCAGCGATTGCCCCTTGGATACTTCTTCTGATTCTCTCGACGCAGAAGAAGACAGTTGAGGCTTTTTCAACCTCTGGCGGAGTAGTCGTGCTAGCCGTGGGCATTGGATCGACTCTTCTTGCTTATATATGGATGGATCGAGCGGGGAGGATCCCGAGCGTGCCAAGGATTTTCGCCTGATGCATGCACGAGAACTCTTCGCCTTTGTTGCGCTCTCACCAATCTTTATCTTCTTCGGTGTAATTCTTTATGAAGAATTTCGGCGCGAACTTTGGGTGACATCAGCGAACCTTCTGTTGCGACGTGTGCGAAAGCGAGAGCGCCTCGCCATCGAAATGGAGTTTCCGCTAGTAGTTGAACTATTCGCCATTTTAATCGGGGGAGGGTTGAGCCCATCAAGTGCTTTGGCTCGCATTAGCGAGAAAGGGAGCGGGGAGTTTCACGCCGCACTCCTACCGATCGTCTCGGAGATGAAAGCTGGAGTGAATCTTGCACAGGCACTCGATCTCCTCAATGAACAGATTGACTCACCGATCGTTCGACGATTCTGTGATTCTCTTGCTATCTCGATTGAGCGAGGGAGCTCTTTGGTTGATGTCATCGGAAGGCAGGTAGAAGAAGTTCGGCAAAGCCAGCGACTACAGATTGCAGACCGCGCAGCGAGGGCAGAAGTAGCTCTCATGATTCCGGTGGTCTTTCTGATACTCCCCATCTCGATCCTCTTCGCATTATGGCCCTCTTACTTCGCTCTGGGGGGAAGTTTTGGCGGGGCGTAGCGAGTTCTTGTTTTATCAAGAGTCAGTAAGTCCAAGAAACCAACATGGGAGAGATGAGGGAACGCGGTGAATAGAGGGAGCGGGATGAATGGAGGGAACGGGATGAATGGAGGGGAAGTGATGAATGGAGGGGAAGTGATGAATGGTGAGGGTGTGATGAAGCGAGGGGAAGTGATGAATGGAGAGGGTGCGATGAATAGAGGGAACGGGATGAATAGAGGGAACGGGATGAATGGTGAGACTTCGATGAATGGAGGTGAAGTGATGAATGGAGGTGAAGTGATGAATGGAGGTGAAGTGATGAATCAAGTGAGTGACAGTGATCCGCAGGAAGTATTCACGGAGCAATCGACTTCCAAACACGTACAGAAGAAATTGAGCGAGAGAGCCCTGTCGATCGCAACAAAGTTGGCGATACGGAGCGCGGAATATCAGGGTCGAATGGCTCACTTCATGATTGATGAGCGTGGTGATGTCCCGGGCTGGGTCCTGGTCGTTTTGATGACAACTGGGCTTGTCACTGGAATCTGGACCATCGCAGCACCTCGAATCGAGTCACTCTTGAGAGGCTCACTTGATGCGATGAACAATGTCCATTGAGCCCATTGAGCCCATTGAGCCCATTGAGCCCATTGAGCCCATTGAGCCCATTGAGCCCATTGAGCCAGAATCCCGAGGCTTTTTCTTCGATCGATTTTTCTTCGACGAGCAAGGAAATGTTGAGAGCGCTCTCGTTCTCTTACCGTTGATGATTCTCGTCTTGAGTATCTTGCAAATCGGAATGGGCGTTCTTAATCGTGAAGTGGGCAGTACATCTGTCCAGAGTGTTGTTAACAAGAGCTCTCTATTCAGCCCCTCCGGAAGAGACCCTCTTATCTTGATGGGCAGTCAAGGACTTACCGAGGTTTCTGCAATCCCTCTGACAGGAGGCGGAGAGCTATATCTGGGCAAGAGAGTTGATACGTCGCCTTCGCTCACGCCGCTCTTGCCAGGTGGCGATAGCTTCACTTCATCCGGGATAGCGATCGGGGAGAACCCATGAAGCGGCGATATACCAAATGTGTATCTGGCTTGGTCAAGAATGAGAATGGGAGCGCATCCCTGGAATTCATCATTCTTGCCATCCCCTTATTTATTCCTCTCGGCCTTTACCTCTCCTCTGTGAATGGGAATAGTCAAGAGTTGCAGACACTCAATAATGCAGCCCGGCAATCGGCGAGAGCCTTTGTTACAAGTTCGACAGAAGAACTTGCTCCGGTCCGCGCAGAAGAAGTGCTATCGGTCTTTCAAGGTCAATCGCCGCCAGGAGAGAGAGGAGGGGCTATGATGCAGATTTCAATCTCTTGCGAGTCCACTCCGTGTCTTACGCCCAATTCCAAAGTAACTGTGAAGGTTACGGATCCGAATTCAGGTCGTGTTGCAGAAGCTACTCAGATTGTAGATTCCTGGAGAAGTAGTGCGTAAAGGAAGGTCCTCACCAGTAAGTGATGAATCCGGTTCACTCACACTTGTGATCGCCTCTCTCTTTCTCCTCACTCTCCTCTTATCCTTTGCGATCATCGATATTTCCGGTGCCTATTTAGCCAAGAGAGAGTTAATAAACCTCGGCGAAGCGGCGATCACTCGCGCCGCTCACAATGTCGATGACTCTCGATACTACGCCGGCGAAAGAACCCAGGTAGGTACTGGCGCAAAGGGACCGATCTACCTTCTACCGATTGATTGCAGTCAGGCCGCTCGATCTCTTGATGATGAGGTAGCTGGTATGGCGCTTTCAAATGAGCCGATTTCTGTGGTTTCGTTTCGGTGCGACGGAGACCAGTTATGGGTTATCTTCTCCTCGAAGGTAAAGCCGATTCTCTCGCTGCCACTGATTGAGGGAAGCGTGATGAATTCACTCCTCACTGTTACGGCGGATCTCAACGCGAGTAATGTCATCGGGTAATCGAGCTCCCGCCGCTTTGCTGAGCCCGTCATTATTTCTCGCTACTCTTTGCCTATGGCCGCCCGCGAATACCCCCTCGAAATCGAGAAGTTGAGTGCGACCCTCACAAGTATTGAGAAGGTCATTGACCTCCCACGCCTTCGAAAAGAGTTTGAAGAGCTTGAGGCGGAGGCATCAGCTCCAGATCTTTGGGATGAACCTGAGAAGGCTCAAGTCGTCACCAGTAAATTGTCTCGAGTTCAGGCGACGATCAACCGAGTGAGCGGGATTCGTCGCCGACTTGATGACGTCCCCATCCTGATTGAACTCGCACAGGATGAAGCGGACTCCGTGGCCCTTCATGACGCTGAGACAGAACTGGATTCAGTTGGCAAGGCTATTCGCGAATTAGAAGTCACAACTCTTCTGAGTGGCGAGTATGACGATCGAGATTGCCTCATCACGATTCGCTCTGAAGCCGGGGGAGTCGAAGCCGCAGACTGGGCTGAGATGTTGATGCGTATGTACCTTCGCTACTGCGAACGGAAAGAGTACAAAGTTGATGTACTCGAAACTTCGTACGCCGAAGAAGCAGGAATCAAGTCAACGACCTTCCGAGTAAGTGCTCCTTATGCCTATGGCATGCTCTCGGTAGAACAAGGAACACATCGCCTCGTTCGTATCTCACCTTTTGATTCACAGAGTCGTCGCCACACCTCCTTTGCCGGTGTTGAAGTTGTGCCTGTTGTTGAGCAGAGCGACCATGTTGATATCGATGAGAAAGAGATTCGCGTTGATGTGTATCGATCATCCGGTCCTGGCGGTCAAGGAGTTAACACCACTGACTCTGCAGTTCGCATTACCCACCTTGCGACTGGAATCGTTGTTTCGTGTCAGAACGAGCGTTCTCAGATTCAGAATAAGGCGACCGCGATGGCCGTCCTTCAGTCAAAACTTCTCGAACGTCGTCGTCAGGAAGAGCGTGCTCGTATCGATGCACTGAAAGGCGATAATTCTGGATCGTGGGGCAATCAGATGCGCTCATACGTTCTCGCGCCGTATCAAATGGTGAAAGATTTGCGGACAGATTTCGAAGTTGGAAACCCAGCAGGAGTTCTTGATGGCGATATCGATGGATTCCTTGAGGCTGGAATTCGCTGGAGAAAATCGACCGAGTAGCTCAATATCGAGCAGGGTTATCCTGATTTACGCGTGGCGAGTACGTATTGGTTATTTCTCACAGCCATTTTTGCGCGTATTTCCCCGCCTCAAGCGTGAAGGCTACCTAAACTACAACTCGTACCGGTCGGCGCCGCATCCCCGCAGGCACCTGGTTTAGGCCGTCATTAGGAGTATCAGGAGGTGTGCCGTTGATTCGCTTTGAGAACGTCACAAAGCTCTATCCCAAGCAAGAGAAGCCAGCGCTCGATCGCGTTGACCTGGATATCGCTAAAGGGGAGTTCGTCTTCCTCGTCGGTCTCTCAGGTTCTGGAAAGTCCACATTCCTTCGCCTCGTTCTTCGTGAAGAGAACCCTACCTCTGGCAGCATCACGGTTGCCGGAAAAGAACTCTCCTCTCTTGCTAAGCATAAGCTGCCAGAGCTTCGCCGCCAGGTCGGCACCGTCTTCCAGGATTTCAAACTATTGCCAAATAAGACCGTGGCAGAGAATGTCGCCTTTACGCTCCACGTTCTTGGTTACTCCCAGAAAGAGATCAACCGCGAGGTGCCAGATATTCTTGAGTTGGTTGGGCTAGAAGAGAAGGCGGAACGTAAGCCAAGTGAGCTCTCGGGTGGAGAGCAGCAGCGTGTGGCGATCGCTCGTGCCTATATTTCAAAGCCGATGATACTTATCGCTGATGAGCCAACAGGAAACCTTGATCCGAATACTTCTGTCGGAATCATGAAACTCCTCGACCGGATTAACCGTGAAGGAACCACAGTTGTTATGGCCACCCACGATGCTGGCATTGTGGATCAGATGCGCAAGCGAGTCATCGAACTCGAAGGAGGTCATGTGATTCGTGATCAGGTGCGTGGTGTCTATGGATATACCGGTTGATCAGGGCTTGAGAGAGAACGGATAAGCGATGCGCGCAGGATTTATTGCCCAAGAGGTAAGAATAGGTATTCGCCGTAATGTCACGATGACGCTCGCCGTTATGACCACTGTGGCGATCTCCCTGACTTTGCTCGGCATTGGCTTCTTGGCTAATTCCCAAGTTAGAGTTATGAAAGATTATTGGTATGACAAGATTGAAGTTTCCGTCTTTCTATGTGGAGCGCTATCGGAATCCACTTCTTGCACTGCAGGATCAGTGACAGATACGCAGCGAAGTTCGATTCAAGCCGACCTACAAGCTCTTCCTGTTGTCGAGAAGGTCTACTACGAGTCTCAATCGCAGGCTTATCAACACTTCCAAGAGAATTTCAAAGGATCGGCGATCGCCCAGAACGTAACGCCAGACCAGCTACCCGAATCCTTTAGAGTGAAATTGAAGGATCCAACGCAGTTTGCGGTAGTTCAAAGTGCCTTTGCGGGTCGTCCGGGAGTGGATACCGTGCAGGATCAACGCACGATTCTTGATAAGTTCTTCAAGCTTCTTGATGTGCTTCGCAATGGCGCGCTGCTCATTGGATTAGCGAGCATCATCACCGCCCTCCTTCTCATCAGCAATACGATGAGAATCGCGGCTTTTAATCGCCGCCGTGAAACTGGCGTCATGAAACTTGTTGGAGCATCTTCATTCTCTATCCAACTGCCATTCTTGCTTGAAGGAATCTTCTCAGCATTAATTGGTTGGGGGATATCCACTGGTCTTCTATCTCTCTTTAAGTTGCTCATCGATTCCAAGGTAGCGCCGCTTTTGAGCTTTACCCGATTCTTTACCTGGTCTGACGTTTGGGTAGCGAGCGCGGAGTTGCTCGGAGTTGGATTGCTCCTATCTGCCCTGGCTTCTTTCGTCACGCTTCGTAAACACCTCAAGGTTTAAGCACTGCGGTTTTAGCTACTCAAACCAACGGAGTACCCTTGGTGTATATCCCTCGCGACTGCGGGGAATTTTTGAGTCCCAAGGATCGAGGTGAGATGAGATGGTTAAAGAGGTTGGTAAGAAGCTAATCGCGCAGAATAAAGCGGCGCGGCATGACTATTTCATCGAAGAGGTCTTTGAAGCAGGACTCGTTCTAACAGGCACCGAGGTGAAATCACTTCGCGCTGGCCGTGCTTCACTTGTAGATGGCTTTGCGATGATGAATAACGGTGAACTCTGGTTGAGTGGTGTTCACATCCCTGAATACAACGAGGGATCTTGGACCAACCACGCACCTCGACGTGATCGTAAATTGCTCATGCATGCTCGAGAGCTGGATAAGCTCGGTGCGATCCTTAAGCAGGGTGGCCTCACGATTGTTCCGCTCTCGCTCTACTTCAAAGATGGTCGCGCAAAGGTCGAGATCGCACTGGCCAAAGGCAAGAAGGCTCACGACAAACGTCAGGCTCTCATGGAGAAGCAGGCCAACCGTGAAGTCACTCGCGAATTGTCTCGGCGGACGTCGGGTAAGGATTAACTTCGCTTTCCGCGCGCAGGGTTGAGAAGACGCTGGGTTGACTACGCACGGCCCGCAAAGTTATTGGATTCTGATTTCTGGTGCCCGGTTTGGTTCGCTTTCAGAGTTGGCGGGAGCGCGAATTTGTAACTGCGCGCCCCAACTCTTTACAATTACCCCAAGCGACGCACCATCTGATTTACTGATATTCACCATTCCTCGCCTGCTCTGACGAAGAGCACTTCGGCGGTTTGATTGGCGACTTGATTGAATGCATATGAATCGTCGCCGATTTCAGAGAGATCTGCAATCTATAACAACTACATATGGAAGTAATGAAATTTTTGCTTTCTTATTTCCGTGTAAACCACGGGGGTGAACGGTCTCGACTTTAGCTGTTGGGATAAAGGAAGCGGGCCGAGGAAGTCCGGATGATCTCGTTAACCAATAACCGTGACAAAACTATAAGCGCCAGTACAACTGCCGCTGATCTAACTCTCGCTGCATAAGCGATAGTGATCCGTTAGCCCGTGCGCGCTCTCGTCACGGAATCTAGCGTCGCTAGAGAGCTCACCTACTCACAGCGTTAGGGATGTGAGCGGGGAAACCAAACCCTAAATGAGTTCGTTGACTACATGTGCGCGTGAGAGTCAGGGCTGAGAAGACGTTTAGCGCACTACGCCCGTAGAAGCTTTATGTCAGTACTAGAGGACCCGGGTTCGATTCCCGGCACCTCCACTTAGTTTTGATTCTTTGTGCATCAAGAATCAAAGCGAGGTAGCAATTTTCCTTGATGGTACGAAGTACTTCTTTCCAGCAGGGGAGAGCCACTCGCAAGAGCCATCAGGGAAACTCTCGAGCTTCCAACCGCCGTGGGTCTTCATCTGATGGTGCCTTCGACAGAGCATTCCCATATTCGATCGCGTGGTCTCACCATCAGATTCCCAAGGGATGGCATGGTCGATATCGGAGACTCGTGCTGGTTGTCGACAGTGAGGGAATCTACATATTTGATCTCGAGCCGTTAAGTAATCTTTTAGGGGCTGCGGTGGTTCGTAGACGCTCCGTCCAACATCTAGTAACTCTCCGGTCACCGGATCAGTAATAAACTTTCGCCACTTTCCATCCGCAGCGAGTTCTCTACCGACTGAGGCGGGTATCGGACCGTAACCTTTTAGTTCTGCTGGATTCTCGGCCAATCCGAGCAAGGTTGGTAGGTCCATCGTGAGATTGAGAGTCACGGGGCGACCATGTGAGAGTCCTTCGTTGATAGAAGAGGCAAGAAAATTCTTCGCTAGCTGCGTGAGGGCTTCAGCGCGCAACGACTCGAGGCGCAACTGTAGGGCGATTGCTTGGTGATCTATGTGATCACTTGCGCTGCGCTCAGCCCGATCTCTCATCGATCGCGCCATCTGGCGTTCGTGCAGATCTGCCTCACTCTTTGCGTGCTCTTTATTGAGTCGTGCCAACTTATCTACTGCAAGCATGATGGTTTGAGCATCTGCGGCGGGAAGAAGGGCAACAATCTGAGCCATCCCATTTGGTTGTGGATAGCAATCAACGCTGCTGCGCTCTCGAGCGATCGAGCAAGCCTCTCCGAACTCACGAGGAGCGATTTGCGCAATCACTGATCTCATCCTGGAGGCGACTTGCCCTGGGGTATGGAATTCGGAGTGCGCTAAGGCAATATTCTCAACTTCAAGTATCTGCTCGGTTGTGGCTCCAGTCCGAATTATTTCGGCGCTCTCTTTTGCAATGACATTTGCGTGAGCTAGGGAGATTTCACCAGCAGCCAGAGCAGCGGCGGTCCCGGGAAGATGGGAGGTGAGAACCCGAGCCACATCAATCTTCTGTTGGGCGGAACCACCTGATACACGTAGAGCGAGAGCTACCTCTTCTCGTTCGGCATCATCAACCCCTGAGAAAATATCTGCAGCTTTCGAGGCCTGTGACCCAGCAACCGCCACTATGGCGCTCTGTAAGAGGGATTGAAGCCATCCTGATTGGCGTTCGAGTGCACTTAAGTAATCAATGCGGCCCGCATCATCGAGGTCGAGTGGATCGATGCCCACCAATTCAGTGAGTACTGAAATGCCAGCAGGGGAGTGAAGAGCGGCCTTCACTCGATCATTGAGAGTAGGAGGTTCGCTTTCAACGTTAGCGAACTTGAGAGCAACCTCTTCAAAATGAAGTGGAAGCGAGGGGAGAAGATCTCTTCTCAATGCTGACTCTCTGTGCTTCGTCTCCATAGTTGAATCATCTAGTGAAGTACTGACAACGATCTATCGCATTTAAGAGTTATGCACATCCGCGATGGAAGAGAGGATTCATTGCTGGCAACTAAGTAAGAGAGTTTGTTCGCGAGAGAGGCGGGTTGCGAGCGGTTGAGAATTCGCGGGCACGGCTAGGATCGATTTACACGAGTCTTAAATTAAAGGTTGCTTAAAGCTTTCCGCGTGCAATAGGCAATGGCCACTTCACTTCTTGACCGAGGACCGCGGCTGCATGCAATGGCCAACGTGGATTGCGTAGGAAAGCGCGCGCCATCATGACGGCATCTGCCTTGCCAGAGGCCACCAATTCTTCTGCCTGCTCAGGCTCGGTAATCATTCCAACGGTCGAGGTCATCGCCCCACCTGAATTTCTAATCGCATCGGAGAAATGCACCTGATAACCAGGTCCAACCGTGATGTTCGCCTTCGCGACATTACCACCACTCGAAACATCGATGAGATCAACGCCAAGCGCAGTTAATTCTGGCGCTAACTTCACGCTCTCCTCAATCGTCCAACCGCCATCAGTCCAATCAGATGCCGAGATACGTACAAAGAGCGGCATATCTGCTGGGATTGCAGCACGAACCTCAGCGGTCACTTCCTTCAAGAATCGAGTGCGATTCTCGTACGAACCACCATATTCATCGGTGCGAGTATTCGAAAGCGGTGAGTAAAACTCATGAATCAGATATCCATGTGCCGCGTGAATTTCAACGAGATCAAATCCGGCAGCAACCGCATTACGCGCGGCATCACCAAAGGATTTAACTAACCCCTTCACTTCATCCGTACTTAAAGCACGTGGCTCTGGATAGCCAGGAAATGCAATTGCAGACGGTGCGACGGTTTGCCAACCGCCCTCTTCGGGAGTTGCGATCGTGTGATCCGACCCGGGAAGAGCAGATCCACCCTTGCGGCCTGCATGGGCAAGTTGAATGCCAATCTTCACATCTTGGGTGTGGGCAAAGTCGGTAATCTTCTTCCACGCGCTTACTTGCTCGTCGTTGTAGAGCCCCGGACATCCAATCGAGATGCGACCTTCAGGCACAACACCCGTTGCTTCGGCGACGATCAAGCCAGTTCCGCCCGTTGCAAACGCACCAAGGTGGGCCATATGCCAATCACCGACGATGCCGTGATGAGCTGAGTACTGGCACATTGGGCTAACCCAGATGCGATTGGCGAATGTAGTCCCGCGCAGCGTCAACGGATCAAAGAGGTGTGGCATCGGCTAATTACTCTCGGCTTCTCTCGGTCTAATTTTCTTGAATGCCATCTGGAGTGTTATGAACGTTCTTGATATCTCCACCCAACTTCGCGCCTTCACCACCGCGATTGAGCGGCTTCTTCTCACTGACGTGATCGGCGGGAACAGTTCCGAGCAAGCCTTTTTGGAAGTCCTCAAAGGCCTGAAGTACTTCGGCTTTGGTATTCATCACAAATGGACCCATCCAGGCGACAGATTCACGAATCGGTTCGCCACCGAGAATGAGGACATCCATCTGCGGGCTACGTGACTCTTGAACGCTATCGGCTTGAATGACAAGAGTTCCGCCATCGACCATCACCGCGAGCTGACCCATCTGAACCGGCTGACGGTTCTCACCAACGGTGCCCTTGCCGTTCAATGTATAAACAAGTGCGTTGTAATCTGGACGCCAAGGTAGACGAAGCTGTGCACCTGGTGCGATAGTTGCATGCACGAGTGTGATCGGTGTCTGCGTTGATCCAGGACCCTTATGTCCATCGACCTCACCGGCGATAACACGAATTAATGAGCCACCATCTTCACTTGTGAGGAGTGAAACATCGGCAGCGCGCAGATCTTGATACGCCGGCTTCGACCACTTCTTTGATGCCGGCAGATTTACCCACAACTGAAAACCGTGGAAGAGGCCACCTGACATCACGAGATGTTCTGGGGGAGTCTCGATGTGCAAAATTCCTGCACCAGCGGTCATCCATTGGGTATCGCCATTAGAAATTGTGCCGCCACCACCGTGATTGTCGCGATGATCGAAGATGCCATCAATGATGTAAGTAACTGTTTCAAATCCGCGATGTGGGTGCCATGGAGTTCCCTTTGGCTCACCAGGTGCGTACTCAACTTCGCCCATCTGATCGAGATGAATAAATGGATCGAGGTCGGCTAGATCAACGCCAGCGAATGCGCGACGAACCGGAAAGCCCTCGCCTTCGAATCCTTGAGGAGCTGTCGTCACAGACTTCACGCGTCGAACAGGCAACGCTGGGTTCGCAATCACGCGTGGAAGGACGGTTAGGTCACTGACGGTTACGGCAGGCATCGGACTCTCAATCGTTCGAAGTAGTTGAATCTTTAACTACTTTACGAATCATAGAACGCATGAGTCGCCTCCGCTATTCCAAGCACGCTTGAGAGGCAGGGAGGCATTCCCAGCACGCTAAAAATAGGGTTGCCTCGAATCTTTAACCCGCCAATTCACCCAATCTTGAAGGAATAGGTATTCCCATCGAGCCTTAGACGGGCATAGCCTTCAGTTGGTTCCGTTCCGTTAACCCGCAGGGCGGACCCCACGCAGAGATAGAGGAGGTTGCTGATGCAGAGCCTTGCAGTCACTGCAGTCATCGTTCTTCTCTTAGCGATCGTTGGTGGACCAGCAACGCTCTTACTCACTCGAGTAAGCATCCGAGGGCGAACGCTCTTTATTCTTCATCGCATCTTCACGACAATCTTGGGAATCTTCTCGATCTTGATGGGATTCACCTTACTCATCGCGCATGTCTCTGTCATCGTTCGACTCCTTGGAGCAATGGGACTTATCACCGGAGCACTCGGAATCACGCGGCTCTATCGCAGAAGGTTTCGGCGTTAGTTCGTTGAGATAGAAGTTCGAAACAAATGTGCGAGGTAAATGAAAGTATTAAAGCGCTTTAAGAGCCGAGACAACTTTCGTCAAAGAATCTTTCGCATCACCAAAGAGCAGAGTCGTCTTTGCATCGTAGAGAAGTTCATTCTCAATTCCGGCAAAACCTGGACGCATCGAACGCTTTAAGAAGATGACATTGCCCGCCTGTGAAACATCCAAGATTGGCATGCCATAGATCGGGCATCCCGGAGTTGTCTTCGCAGCTGGATTCACGACGTCATTTGCGCCGACGACAAGAACGACATCGGTCTGAGGGAAGGTTGGATTCACTTCTTCCATCTCGACGAGTTGCTCGTAAGGAACATTCGCTTCAGCAAGTAGGACGTTCATATGTCCCGGCATACGACCTGCAACGGGATGAATTCCGTACGCAACATCTATACCCTTGGCTGAAAGAAGGTCCGCTAACTCGCGAACAGTATGTTGAGCCTGGGCAACGGCCAATCCAAAACCAGGAACGATGACAACGCGCTGGGCGTAATTGAGAAGAATGGCGACATCATCTGCTGATCCAGATTTCACGGAACGAGTCTCGGCAGCTCCTGAACTCTCTTGTGGTTTAGCCGTGAAGGCACCGAAGAGCGTTCCAAAGAGGGATCGACCCATGGCCGCTGCCATTAAACGAGTGAGAATCGTTCCTGAAGCGCCTACGAGGGTTCCGGCGACGATCAAGAGCGTCGCCTGCAGTACATAACCACTTGCCGCAACGGTCAGACCAGTAAAGGCATTGAGCAAAGAGATGACGATCGGTACATCTGCGCCACCAACAGGAAGCACGAAGAGGACACCGAAGGCGAGCGCTAGCGCGCCCATGATCAATAGTGGATTGGTGCCACCTGAGTTGATGACCCAACCTGCACTACCTAAGAGAGCGGCGAGCGTGCCCGCGATAACGAAGCGACCGCCAGGGAAGACGACGGGACGAGTTGTCATGATCTCTTGCAACTTCAAGAAGGTAATGACCGAGCCTGAGAAAGAGACACAACCAACGACAACAGTGAAGACGGTCGCGATGATCTCGGCGCTCGTTGCATCCTTACCAAGGCGCAGATACTCAACGGTTGATACGAGCGCAGCTGCGCCACCACCAACGCCGTTGAAGAGTGCGACAAGCTGTGGCATCTGTGTCATCTGAATTCTGCGTGCAGCAGGGACGCCAACGAGCACACCAAATGCGATAGCTGCAAGGATTGCTAAGAGATTCTTATGGTGGCCACCAGGTGCCCAGAAGACGAGCACGGTTCCGATAGTCGCACCAATCGCGCCGATGAGGTTTCCGCGACGAGCAGATTTAGGCGAGGAGAGTCCCTTAAGGGCGAGGATGAAGCAGACTGCCGCAACAAGTCCAAGCATGTCATAAAGGTTGCGATTCATTTACTTCGCCTCCCGCTTCTTTGCCTTGAACATTTCCAGCATTCGGTCGGTAACTACAAAGCCTCCGACCATATTGATAGTTGCAAGAACGATTGCAAGGATGGAGAGAACAGTTGAGAGTGTGCTCGTCGCATTACTTGCGACCGAGATTGCACCGACCAAGATGATGCCGTGAATGGCGTTCGCACCAGACATCAGCGGGGTGTGGAGAGTGGTGGAAACTTTTGCAACCACCTCAAAGCCGACAAAGACGGATAAGACGAAGATCGAGAGAAGTGCTAGACCATTGCTCATTTCTTCGCTCCTTCTGGTGTGCGGCGGGCGCCGTTAAATGTCAGAGTGGCCGAATCAATGATTTCATCGCTGAAATCAGGGATTACATCGCCAGTGGGTTTGCCATCAACGCTCTTTGTCATCAGAAGCAGGAGATTGACGACGTTTCGCGAGAAGAGCATCGAGGCGTGGAATGGGAGCTGGCTTGGAACATCTTTGCCGCCCCACATGCGAACGCCATTTGATGTCACGACGATCTCGCCTGGCTTGGTTCCTTCAACGTTTCCGCCGGTCTCTGAAGCAAGATCAACGACGACGGCGCCAGGTGACATTGTTGCGATCATCTCGGCCGTGACCAGACGTGGTGCCGCGCGACCTGGGACGGCAGCGGTAGTAATGAGGACATCGGCTGCAGAAATATAAGGTGTAAGAAGTTCGCGTTGCTTAGCAGCGCGCTCTTCAGTCATCTCGCGGGCGTACCCACCTGCACCTTCAAGGGCTTCAAGTTCTAAGGTAATAAATTTCGCGCCCATCGACTTCACTTCATCGGCTGAAGCGGGACGGACATCGTAAGCACTCACCACTGCGCCTAACCGCTTTGCTGTTGCAATTGCCTGAAGACCAGCAACACCTGCTCCGAGAACAACAACCTTGGCTGGTGTAACCGTTCCGGCCGCGGTCATCAAGAGTGGGAAGAAGCGTGGTGAGAGTTCTGCGCCGACGAGCGCCGCACGATATCCAGCACAGAGTGCTTGAGATGTGAGTGCATCCATCGATTGGGCACGGGAAATTCTTGGGACCATCTCAAGGGAGATAGCTGTTACTCCGGCCGACGCTGCGGCATCAATAGATTCAACTGCTGTCGTAGGGGAGAGGAAAGAGATGGTGATCGCACCCTTCTTCAAGGAGCTCATATGAGATGGATCGAGTGGTTGAACCGATGCAATGACATCGGCGTCACCAATGACGCTTCCACTCTTCACAGTTGCACCAGCAGCTGAGTACTGGTCATCTGAGAATCCAGACTCTGCACCCGCGCCTGATTCGATGGTGACATCGAGGCCTGCTTTAGTTAATTTGCTGATGATGTCGGGCACGAGCGCTACACGCTTCTCGCCGGACCGGCTCTCTTTAGGAACAACAACACGCATCCGCATACCGTAGCCGTACCGAGGGTTCATTGTCAGCGGTTTACTGCTGTGAGTTCATGGAAAGTAGGCGTGAATACGGAAAGTTTCAGGGTCTTTTTGGCAACCGTACCAGCTTTGGCAACCCACCCCGCTGAATTAAGCGCGCCCTTCCAATTCTCCGCGAACCAAGTGATACATGATCGCTTGAATGGTAGTGCGGCGGTGATAGGCCTCGCGCCAGATATGTGAAGCATCGCCATCGATGACATCGGCGGTTACCTCTTCGCCGCGATGAGCGGGGAGGCAGTGCATGAAGATTGCATCTTTTTCAGCTAATCCCATCAAGTGGCCATTCACTTGGTATGGGGCAAGCGCGGCCAACTTCTCTTTACGATCACTCTCGGGATCGCCCATCGACATCCAAACATCTGTGTAGAGGACAGATGATCCCTTGGCTGCGTGCTCTGGATCATGATCAACTTCAATAATCGCACCAGTAGAGTCAGCGATCTTGCGCGCAGTTGCGATGGCTTCGTTATTTGGAGCCCACTTACCCGTTGGAGTCGAAACGACAACATGTGCTCCGAGGATCGCGCCCATCGCCAACCAGGCATGCGCCATATTGTTTCCATCACCGACATAGGTGAACTTTCGGCCGGCAATATCCTTTCCAAATACTTCTCGGATCGTTGCCCAATCAGCAAGTAATTGAGTGGGATGATCCAGATCTGTAAGACCGTTGATGACCGGAATAGTTGCATGCTGACCGAGTTCATCAACGTCGCTCTGCGCAAAGGTGCGGATCAAGAGAGCTGAGCAGAAACCGCTGATGACTTTTGCGGTATCAGCGATCGTCTCGCCACGACCAATTTGAAGATCATCCCCACGAAGAAAGATTGGAGTTCCGCCTAAGTGAGCAACGGCGGTCTCAGAAGCTAGACGTGTTCGCGTTGATGGCTTCGTCATGTAGATGGCAACTGTGCGGTTCGCTAGCGCATCTCTTGAGCGAAGTGGATTCTTAGCAAAATCTGCTGCCGTATCGAGGAGTAAATCGACATCGGCGCGACTTAAATGCGCGGTGCGTAGGAGATCCTTCATTAGAGAATCTTAGGCGATAGAATCGAGGAATGCGCATGGGTTTATTCGATCGACCTGGGCTGCTCACGCGGGGTGTTACCGACGAGCAGACCGAGGAGTCAACCCAACCGCTCTCGACCGATGATGGTGATCACGAACGATTTTCGCATTATGTCCGCAAGGAGAAGATCGTTGAGTCGGCGGTAACTGGCAAGCCGGTGCGCGCGCTCTGTGGCAAGAAGTGGGTCCCGAACCGCGACCCCGAGAAATTTCCTATCTGTCCAACTTGTAAAGAGATCTACGCAACCCTGAAGAAGGAGTAGATCGCGTGGTGGACTTTCGGCGAGGCTTCAGCGCTGCACTCGTATCTATTCTTCTTATCGTCATCGCGCCATTTCTTGGAAGCTCGCTCGCTCAGCGAGCCCAGGCAGATAACCCGCCTCGGAAGATCCTCTCCGGCTGGATTCCTTACTATTCAATCAAGACCTCGTTGCCCGCTGCCTTAGCGAATCCAGATCTCATTAGTGAAGTAACCCCCTTCTGGTACACGCTCAAAGATGCGAAGACGATTCAAGACAATTACACACCTGCGAATCCAAACTTGCCGATCGCAGGAACGATCGCTCAACTTCAGAACGCTGGTTATCTAGTGATGCCAACAATTACCGATGGCACCTCGACTGATCCGAATACCGGCAAGAGTATCCAACTCTCGCTCTCAAATATGTTGGCCAATCCCAGCACAGAGAGTTCGATCATCACAGCGATTCTTACCCTCGTCACCACTAATAAATATGATGGAATTGATTTAGATTGGGAGAGTTTTGCTTACGTTGACCCCATCTCAACGTGGAGCACTACGCAGAGTCGTTGGGTCACCTTCATCCAAGATCTAGCAACTGCGCTTCACGCTCAAGGAAAGTTGTTGTCGGTCACGACGCCACCGCTCTTTGATCCGGCAACTGGGAAGAAAGGTTATTACCTATACGCCTGGTCACAAATTGGTAATGCGATTGACCGACTTCGTATCATGGCTTACGACTACTCAACCGCCACGCCAGGTCCAATTGGACCAATCACCTGGACAGAGGATGCTGTGAAGTATGCAGTATCAGTGGTGCCAGCATCCAAAGTTTTTGTAGGAATTCCTGGGTATGGCCGAGATTGGGTGACGAAGGTAGACGGTACCTGCCCTTCACTGCCTATCAACTACTTGAAATCGGTCATGCCATCGGCTTCTGCCGCAACCGTTGTTATGCACGATGCAGCAAATCTCGCTCTTACTTATGGTGCTGCCCCAACGTATATTGCAAAATATGGTGAGAGCACCTTCTCCTATCAAAAGGTATACAACGGAACGACAGCTGATGGCAGCTTGACCACGTGCACCGCAACTCGCACAGTCTGGTATCAGGATTCGCAAGGCTTTGCTCTGCGTGCTGGACTTGTTGCTAAATACCATCTTGGTGGAATAGCCGAATGGACGATGGGGATGGAAGATCCAAGTGCCATCACAGCAATACGTGCTGTCGCGGTCTCGATTGCTCCTGATCCGGTCGTAGCCAATCTGCAGGCAAATACGAATCTGGCGCTCGTTGGAGATGTGCTTACCATTAAGAGCTCAGTTGCGAAAAAAGATACGACTGCGTTCAGTGGGATTCCGGTTCAGATAGAGACGAAGACTGCAACAAGTGATTGGGCAGCGCTCTCTTCTCCAATCTTGCCTAAGGTTTCCGCTGTCGATGGAACGCTCTCGTTCACACTGGTGGTTGGTGAAAATACGCAGTTGCGAGTACGCAGTGCTGGTTCATGGGATCGACTAGAGGGTCTCTCAACTCCAGTGAGTATTAACGTGGCGCGGGCAATCTCATGGAATCCACCGACCTCGATTCGATCGGGAGTGGTCTACAGCGTTTCAGGCGAAGTCCAGCCACATCTAGCCGGCATTACGGTGCAACTCGATGATGGAGTGAGCGGACATGCTGAGAGCTTGCCGCAGACAAAGACGGCAGCAGATGGCACCTTCACACTCTCATTCAGCGCCGCTACTCGAGGAGTTCGTTCTTATCGACTTCTGATACCCGCCGATCTCACCTTCGCGGCATCTTCGACCGACTTTGTTAAAGTTCTGGTGCGATGAACGAAGAGAAGAGCGGATCTAGTTTCGGAGGCGTAGATACGCTGACCGATATCGACGCCGCCCTCCACGAACTCTTAGATCGACCATGGACCTGCATAGTGTGGGATGACCCAGTTAATTTGATGAGTTATGTAGTCTTTGTCTTTAAGAAGATCTTTGGCTTTTCGCAAGAACGTGCGCACGAACTCATGCTTCTCGTTCACAATGAGGGTCGAGCGGTTGTCGCAAGTGGAAGTCGTGAAGAGATGGAACGTTATGTTCAGCGGCTGCATGAGCATGGCTTATGGGCAACCCTCCAACGCGATGACAAGATATGAGAATCTATGTCTAACTTTGAACGCACTGGCGATCTCTTCTCGCTCGATCTGACCATTGATGAAGCTCATATTCTGATCAACTTGGTTGAACAACTCCTCGAACTTCTGGGGGAGGGCGATTTCTTCCATCACTACGATGCAGATGATCCCTTCGCCGCCCTGATGTCGATGCAGCAGGAAGTAGTAACACCCGATGATCCTGTGCTCATGCGGTTATTGCCGAATGCATATGCTGACCCAGAGGCAGCGAGCGACTTTCGACGCTTCACTGAATCAACAATTCGATCACATAAACAGCGCATATTGCGCGAAGTTCGCACTCATCTTGCCATCCTGGTGGATGATGAGAAGTCGGGAACTGTCCCAGATTTAGATGCCGATACCTGGCTGGTGGCGCTCAATGATCTTCGCTTGGCGCTCAGCGTTCGCCTCGAGATTGATGAAGAGAGTTTTGAGCTCTTTGAATCCTTGCCGGATGAGGATCCACAGAAATCTATCTACGCCGTCTATTACTGGCTCGGATGGTTACAGGAGAACTTGCTCCACTTGCTCTAAACTAGCCAGATGAACAGCGCGCCGATTGGGATATTTGATTCTGGCGTAGGCGGGCTGACGGTTGCACGGGCGATTATCGATCAGCTACCGAATGAATCGATCCTCTATCTGGGGGATAGCGCTCGCGGGCCCTATGGCCCACGTCCATTAGCTGAGGTGAGAAGTTTCGCCTTGGAATGTCTAGATCAACTCGTATCGGCTGGTGCGAAGGCCTTAGTTATCGCCTGCAATACGGCAAGTGCGGCAATGCTCCGAGATGCCCGTGAACGATACGAAATTCCAGTGATTGAAGTGATTCAACCTGCAGCCCGTCGCGCTGTATCAGCAACTCGCTCAGGCCGGGTCGGTGTCATCGGCACACAAGCAACTATTGATTCCGGTGCTTACTTAGATGCATTTACCGCGGCACCTCAACTGGAAGTTACTGCCATCGCTTGCCCGCAATTTGTTGAATTTGTTGAACGTGGTGAGACCTCTGGCGCCGCGATCACCGCGATCGCACAGGAATATCTTCGTCCACTCCTTGATGAAGGCGTCGATACCCTCGTACTTGGTTGCACTCACTATCCACTTCTCACCGGCGTCATCTCCTATGTGATGGGCGATTACGTCACTTTAGTTTCAAGTGCTGAAGAGACAGCGAAGGATCTCTACCGCACCCTCGTTGAACATGATCTACTCAATGATGAAGGCAACCCGACCTATCGCTTTATCTCAACCGGTGATGCTCACGCCTTTTCACAATTGGCGCGACGTTTCTTAGGACCTGAAGTAACCTCAGTCGAGAACAAGCTTTAACACACCTACTAATGAAGAGAGCCACAAGTGAGTAAACGTTCCGATGGTCGTACCGCAGATCAACTCCGACCGATCTCGTTCCAACGTAATTGGCTGAAGAATGCCGAAGGCTCCGTGCTTGTTGAATTTGGAAATACCCGAGTACTCTGCGTCGCATCCTTCACGCCGGGCGTCCCACGTTGGCTCACCGGAAAAGGAACAGGCTGGGTGACATCGGAATATGCAATGTTGCCTCGCGCAACGCATACACGTTCAGATCGTGAGAGCGTGAAAGGAAAACTTGGCGGCCGCACTCAAGAGATCTCTCGGCTCGTCGGTCGATCACTTCGCGCCGTCGTTGATACGCATGCTTTGGGTGAGAACACGATTGTGATTGACTGCGATGTGCTGCAAGCCGATGGCGGAACGCGAACAGCCGCAATCACCGGCGCATACGTTGCTCTTGCTGATGCGATCACCTGGGCAAAAGGCGCCGGCCACATACTCGCCGATCGCCAACCACTTCGCCAATCAGTAGCAGCCGTCAGTGTTGGCATCATCAAGGGCGTTCCGATGCTCGATCTTTGCTATGTAGAAGATGTCGATGCAGATACCGATATGAATATTGTCTGCACAGGTGATGGCAACTTTGTCGAGGTGCAAGGAACTGCAGAGGGTGTCCCATTTGATCGCGCACTCCTTAATCAACTCCTCGACCTTGGGGTTGCAGGATGTAAAGAACTCACTGCACTACAGGCCGCGGCACTTGCCGGGTAACAAAGCGATGAAGCAAGTAGTTTTGGCAACTAAGAATCGCGGCAAGATCGCGGAGTTTGAACGACTACTTCATGAATTGGCCGATGATATTCAGGTACTTGGTCTCACCGATTTTCCTGATATGCCCGATGTAGAAGAGACCGGGGCGACGCTCACCGAGAATGCACTCTTAAAGTCGCGCGCAGTTGCAGAGTTCAGCGGATTGCCTGCGCTTGCCGATGACAGTGGCCTCTTCGTTGATGCGCTCGGCGGTGACCCGGGAGTCTTCTCTGCTCGGTGGGCAGGGGAGCATGGCAACGATGCTGCAAATACCGCCAAGGTACTTGCACAACTGGCTGAGCTTGCAGCGTCGAACCCAGATCTCGATCGTTCGGCTTCCTTTCGCTGTGTCATTTCGCTCTCATTTCCAAGTACCCACCCCAAGGCAGGAGAGGATCTGATCGAAGTGGGTGAGATGCCTGGCCACTTGATCCAGGAGGTCCGAGGCGAGGGTGGCTTCGGCTATGACCCGATCTTCATTCCTGAAGGCCTTGCCCTGACATCGGCGGAGATTGATGCTGCCCAGAAGGATGAAATCAGCCATCGAGGCCGCGCCATGAGAAGGATTGCCCCTATTTTGATCGACCTTCTCTAGTATTCTTAAGCATCGGAAAAGTATTCTTTCCCAACCGCTAAACCAACCGCTAGATCGAGGAGTCCAACCGTGGCAGTGAAGAAGAGCGCGAAGAAGGTAGCCAAGAAGGCACCTGCTAAAAAGCCAGCGAAGAAAGTTGCTGCAAAGCGCGTTGCCAAGAAGGCAGCGGTGAAGAAGGTAGCTAAGAAAGCTCCTGCTAAGAAGGTAGCGGCCAAGAAAGCGCCAGCGAAGAAGGTTGCGAAGAAAGCTCCCGCTAAGAAGGCCCCTGCTAAGAAAGTAGCGAAGAAGGCCCCAGCGAAGAAGGTTGCGAAGAAATCTGCCGCACCTAAGCGCATCTCAGCATCGGCAGCGACTCCTGCACGAACAGTCGCCGCAATCTCAACAACTCCACCAGCAAAGGCAGCACCAGCAGCACCAGCAACATCTCCTGCCGCTACCTCTGCAAAGAGCACAACATCGGCAAATGGTTCATCATCTCGAGTCGTCGTTACTGTTATTGCAGGTATCGCCCTCCTAGCAGTTATTGTGATCTCACGTAGCCATAGCACCACATCCACAACTTCGGCTACGCCAAGTGCAACTCCAACAGCGAGTGCGTCAGCATCGATGAGCGCATCTGCAGCCGCAAGTGCTTCAACAAGCGCTTCAGCATCTGCTGCAACTCCAACAGCGGCTGATGCAACTCACGCTGCACCAACTGGCATCGTTGCACACTACACATCAACCGGCGCAACTATCTTCTGGCAGCCTGCAACAGGCGCGACCGGCATCACCAACTTCAATGTTGAAATTGCATCGAATGGTGGCGCATGGAAGTTGATCTCAACTGTCCCAGCTTCACAGCTCTCACTCGGAGTTACAAAGGGAGCATCGGATGGATGGTGCTCATTCCGAGTATCTGCCGTCTACTCTGATGGAACTGTTGTCGCTGGCAAGGTCTTTGGACTTCCAGGTCAATATTCCTAGTCTTAATTCGTTGATCAATATCTAGTCAGATTAAAGAACCCGCCGGTTACGATCGGCGGGTTCTTTTCTTTGCAGCTTTGCTTTTACTGCTTTGGAAGATGCTCGAGAATCGCCGCAACATAGACGCTACTTCCGGCATCGACGAGGTGCACACCATCTGGTGCAAAGAACTCTGGATGTCCGCGTGAGATCAGCGCCCAATCAACCAACACAACATTGGAATAGTTTGCAGCGACGCGAGCGATAATCTGATCGTTATCAGGTGCCCAAGGACGCGGGACAGCCGTATTGATGAGAATCACTTTGGGTTGGTTCTTCAGAAGGTCAAGAAGCGTGCGAACTGACTCTTCGGTCAGATGGTTGTTATTGCCGAGATCTAGAATGGTCGTGCTGTGCGGAACTTGCGCTTGATCTTCTTTTACGACGGTAATGAGCTCATCGATCTGTCGTCCAACGCGAGCATTGATGAGAGCGATGGGGAAGTGCGCAGCGAGCTTTTCGTGAATCCCAAGAATTACAGAGTCTCCTGTCACCCAAAGCCCTGGTACACCAGGAGTTGCCGGAGCATGCGGCGTAAATGAGGTTGTCACCTTGCTAGTTTCGATATTTGCGCCATGATCAACACGATAGTAAGCAGCCCATGATGCACTGGTAGTCGCGAGCAGGATTGTTATCACACTAATTGCAATGGTTGCATGTGCCCGGCGGCGAACTTTCGGCGTTCGATATTTGAGTCCCCGGAGCCAATTTCCAAATACTCCACGGCGAATCGGAATTTCAATCCACCGTAATGAGATATCTGCGAGCGCTAGCACGATGAGAATGCGCGCAACATTGATCGCCCAGATAGCGCCAGCCAAATCAATACTTGGTCGAGTGATTTGGAAGATCACCCAGTGCCACAAGTAAATTCCATAGGAGCGTTCCCCTACCCACAGCAGTGGGCGCGAGCTCATCAGCGGGGCGAAACGAGATGCTGGATGAACGAGAGAGGTGATGATCGCGCAGCCTAGTGCTCCCGCTAATGGGAAAGCGATGCGATAGAGCGTTGGATTTGACTCGTCAATGAAGAGGAATGCGCTGAGTAGGCCAATCAGCCCAATGACGCCGATGCCATCGATGAAATCTTGCGCGCGCTGGGAGATGACTGATGAGAGATTCTGTGGAATCCAACTTACGGCCAGCGCAGAACCTAAGAAGAGGCCAACGCTATGAGTATCAGTGCCAAAGTAGATATGGCTGATCTTGTTAGCGGAAGAGGAAGCATCGACTGCTATCGAGAAGATAAAGAGGGCGGTGCCAGAAATGATGGCGATGAGGAGAGCGACCTTGGCTAGATTTTTTTTGCCGAAGTACCGAAGTGCAAAAATTAATATGAGCGGCCAGATGAGATAGAACTGAAACTCGACTCCAAGAGACCAGGTGTGCTGGAGCAGGGGAGGACGGCCCACCGTCTCGAAGTAATTTCGATGCTCTGCCACTAAATGCCAGTTATTGATACCAGTCAGCACATAGGGAAGATCTTTTAAGAAGCGGCTGATCGCTTCGGGCGCAAAAAGCGCGATGATGAAGGTCGACCCCACCATCATGAAGAGAAGTGCTGGATACAGCCGTCTGATCCGAGCGAGGAAGAACTCTCGAAGGTCGAGTGCGCTTGACTGTTGAATCGAGTCCAGAATCAGACGAGTAATAACGTAACCACTGATAACAAAGAAGAGATCGACGCCAAGAAATCCACCAGGGATCCAGTTCACTCCAAGGTGATAGAGCAACACTGCAAAGACGGCGAGCGCGCGTAAGCCATCGATAGAAGCGATGTACTTAGGACTCTTCTTGGAGTTCCGGGCTGACATTTATTTGCGAGTGCTCTTCTTTGCTGCTTTCTTCGCTACCTTCTTTGCTGCAGGCTTGGATCCGCGAGTTGTTGAAGCCCGGCTCGCTCGCTTTGCTGGAGCCTTCTTGGCCGTCTTTTTGGCTACTTTCTTAGCTGGCTTCTTTGTAGCTTTCTTTGCTTGCGGGGCCGTCTCGGCAACGCTCGAGGTGACCTTAGACGGAGTGAACTCCTTCGACGTCGGAGTGTTCTCATTATCGAGACTCTCCTGGACATCATCAATATGGGCGGTGAGCTTCTCAAAGGCATGCGCAAGGCGCTGCTTAGATTGATCGATCGCCTGTTGTGCGGCAGCAAGAGATTGTGTCTGGATCTTGTAGAGACGCTCGGATTCTGCGACAGCAGAGACTAACCAGTCGCGGTAATCAGCGATGTTGGACTTTGCCTCTTCCATCAACGCATCTGCTTCGCTCTTGGCTGATGAAGTGATGCTCTGCGCTTCGCGCTTCTTCGTAGAAAGTAGTGCTTCGACTTCTGCAGCGGTTGTCTTTCGTAAGGTTTCGACTTCGCGCTTAGCGGCTTCGGATAGGGCTTGTGCTGCGCGCTGAGCAGAGGATTTGAATTCGTTACCTTCGGATTCGGCGGTTGCTAAGTACTTACGACCACGAGCTTCGGCGGCCGCGAGAATTGATTTCGCCTTTGATTCAGCGCTAGCGATTGCATCATTAGCGGTAGCTGAACTCTCTGAAAGTAATTTCGCTGCAGTACTCGACGCACTCTTCTCTCGTTGTTGCGCGGTTTTAATGAGGTTCATTGCAGTCTCAGTTGCGAGGATTTCAAACTCTTCACGTGAGAGAGAGGTGATGTCCTTTCGAGCACGCAAATCGGCAAGCTGAGCTTCGAGTTCGCGGATCCGATCAAGTGCATTATGAGTTGGCGTCACAGGCGAGGTCATCGAACTGGGAGTAGTCGCTGAGCTCGCTGCATCTTGCTGCTGAGTGCTCTCACTCTTAAATCCAACCCACGAGAGAAATCCTTTTTGAGCCATGAGTAACCTCAATCCCATCTGCGCTTTGAGGTTGCGATTCTATGGCAGGTGGGGAAAGTCGGGAAGTCGGGGTTAGATCACGGGGTTGTGCTGGGAGCGCCGGTTGGGGGCGAGATCTCGGTCGCAGAAGGCAGCGGTGAGGCGGTCGACGACGGAGCGGGAGTAGGGCTTTGAAGCTGCGGCCAAAGAAACCACTTCGGGTAGAGCAGGGTCTGTGAAGCAACGAAGACGAACGAGTGACCGCCCGAGGGCGCGTTTGTTACAACAGGAATCTTGAGCGCTACCAACTTCTTACTCCACATCGCCATCTGTCCGCGAATGGGAGTTGTGAAATCATCCTTCGCTTCGGCCATGAACCAGCGGAGCTTCTTAGCGCTGGCGAGGTAATTGGAAGGGGATTGATACGCAATCTTCGCAGAACCTTTAAAGGCCCCAGTGAGATCATCAACGAGAAAGTATCCAGCAAGAGTGACCACTTGACTATAAAGATCTGGATGATGGAGCGCGATGGTAGCTGCGCCGTATCCGCCCATCGAGAAGCCGACGATAGCCCGTTCACTTCGATCACGAATGCGTGCGCCCTCGACAGCGGTAATGGCATTCGTCGTTAACCAACTTTCGATCATCGCTTTACCATCGCTGCTATCAGCCCATTCGGAGTCGATATGGGTCTTCGCATTGCCATCAGGAAATACGGCGATGAATGGTTTCACTCCCTGGCTGAACTCTTTCACCAAAGTCGGAACTACGCCTGCGATCATGGATGAGGGTGAACCTGGCCAGCCATGTAAGAAGTAGACGACTGGAAGCGATTGCGGATCGGCATTGTTCAACGATGGGGTCCAGGTATAAATCGAACGCATCGGATAGTCGACTTCAGGGCTTTGCACCTGAAGCTGGACAAGGTTGCCGGTCAGATAACTCTTCGTCGAAAGCACCTGAACCCGAGGGGAGGGGGTCTGCGCAGAGGTTCGCTCAGTCGAGCCTTGAGTCGCGAAGAGCGCGATGGCTGCCACCGCAAGAATTGACCATAAAGAGAGGATGGTCAGCATCCGACGCGTGGGCATGGTCAACTTTAACCGCTTGGGCGCGTCAGAAGATTGCAGAACGCTGTGAATATTTCCATGCCATACTTGGCTTATGAAGCGAAGAGTAAAGAGCGCCATGGCAGTTCTGCCATTAGCGACGTTGCTCTGCTCACTCACTCTTGGATCATCTGCAATGGCGGAGTCACCAAGACCTTCAGCAACACCATCGACTTCAGCGAAGCCTGTTGCATCACCAAGTGCAACTGCTCGCCATGGTCTCACGCAAGCACAGAAGGATGCACTTGCCGCAGCTCTTGTGACTTACAAGGCAGCGATTCAGAGTGCCCTCGATGGCGCACATAAGGCGATTGCAGATGCGCAGAGTATTCGTGATCAAGCCTTTGCTGCGGCACCAAAAGATAAGAATGTTCGTGCGCTGGCAAATTCTGATTTCAAAAATAGTTCAACCCAGATTTGGGATGCCTTTAGGAGTTCGACTGCGGCCGCAAAGGCAAGCTATGAAGCCGCAATCAACGCGATAAAAACTACGCGCTAAAACCCATTAAATGTTCGATCGCTAACTGATCGAGAAGTTCATAGCCAGAACCACGAAGCGCTGCGCTCTCAACATCAAAGCTTGGGTCTGCAAGATCGCGCCAACTCTCGCCTGGCGCAAGCGCAGGTACAGAGAGCTGATCAAGACGAGCGGCCTTCATCGCATCGATCACACGTGGATCTGCGCGGAATGCCTTTGCGCGTTCGCGGAGTCCGAGGTAGGTACGCATATTGTTCGAGGCTGATTGCCAGACACCAGCGTCATCTTCGTTACGCATTGGCTTGTAATCGAAGTGCTTTGGGCCCTGGTAGTTATTGCGCTCAAGGAGATCGACGAGGAAGAAGGCGCTCTTGAGATCGCCGTGACCGAAGACCAAATCCTGATCGAACTTTGGACCATGCTGTCCATTGAGATCGATATGGAAGAGCTTTCCTTGGAAGAGTGCTTGCGCAATTCCATGGACGAAATTGAGGCCAGCCATCTGTTCGTGTCCGACTTCTGGATTGAGGCCGACCATCTCAGGATGATCAAGAGTCTGAATAAAGCCAAGTGCGTGGCCGATTGTTGGTAGATAGATATCGCCGCGAGGCTCGTTCGGCTTTGGTTCAATCGCAAATTTGAGGTTATAGCCCTGGTCGATGACGTATTGGCCCAAGATGTTGAAGCCCTCACGGTAACGTTCAAGCGCAACGATCGGATCCTTGCCCGCATCAGTCTCTGCACCTTCGCGGCCGCCCCAGCAGACATAGATCTCTGCGCCAAGGTCGACTGCGAGATCAATATTGCGCATCGCTTTGCGGATTGCATAGCGGCGGATGTCGCGATCATTTGATGTGAGTGCACCATCTTTGAAGACAGGGTGCGAGAAGAGATTTGTTGTCGCCATTGGCACTTTCATGCCGGTCTCTGCAAGGGCCTTCTTGAAGCGTGCAATCTGCGCATCGCGATCGGCATCATTGGCACCAAATGGAATGAGGTCGTCATCGTGGAAAGTCACTCCATAAGCGCCGCGCTTGGCAAGTTCATTCACTGTCCGCACGGGATCGATGGGTCCGCGAGTGGCCGCGCCGAATGGATCAGCTGCCTGCCATCCGACAGTCCATAGGCCGAAGGTAAATTTGTCGGAAGGTTTTGGCGTGAGATCTGCTGAAGTAGTCATGCCCTTATTCTCTATCTATTTGGCTCGGTTTGGAAGAGTGGGGCTGATCACCTAAACTGGGGGAACTAAGGTTTTCGAGTTGAGAGACTCACTTAGTCGCTCGCGGGAGTGGTGAAATGGCAGACACGCAGGTCTTAGGAACCTGTGCTTCGGCGTGTGGGTTCAAGTCCCACCTTCCGCACAAGCAAGAGGGCTAACCGAATTCGGTTAGCCCTCTTTTTGGTCTTTGAGATTTGCGGTTAGCTCCGAGAGCTAATTTGCGCCACCCTTACGAGAGAGCGCATCGACACCGGCGGAAATGAGAAGTACTAAGCCAGTCACGATGTACTTGATACCAGCTGAATAGCCGAGAAGGCCCATGCCATTATCAATAACGGCAACTACCAATCCACCCAAGATTGCATCACGCATCTTGCCTTTACCACCGAAGAGGGAAGTTCCACCGATAACTGCGGCTCCTACTGCGTAAAGGAGTGTTGCATTTCCACCGGTCGTTGGAGAGACAGAGTTGGCTCGGGAGACGAAGATCAATCCTGCAATCGCAGCGAGGGCTGAACAGATAACGAAGGCGAAGAGGCGAACTTGCTTGACATTAATTCCTGAGCGACGTGCAGCCTCAGCGTTGCCACCTACCGCATATAAGTAGCGACCATAGGCGGTGCGTGAAAGGAAGAAAGTTCCGACGACCAAGATCGCAAGAACCAGTGGAACAACATCTGGAATTCCTTTAAGAGAGACGAGCTGAACGTTATTTGAACGCTCCATGTTGAGTGCAAGTACTGCCAAGCCACAGAGCGCAATCAAGCCAACGGTCTTGAAGACCCAGAGTTGTACTAACTCGGTCTTGAGTCCAGCCTTTCGACGAATCGCTATCTTGCGAAGTCCCGAAAGGACGTAGAGAGCTGAAGCGCCAATGTAGAAGGCCCAACTAATGAGTGGCTTCATATTGCTATTTTCGATAGCGAGAACGGTGGGATCGTTAATTGGAATGGTTCCGCCCTCACCGGCAAGGAGAAGAAGGATTCCTTGGAAGGCCAAGAACATCGCCAATGTGACCACGAAAGATGGAATGCCGAGGTATGAGACGAGCGAACCGATGACCGAGCCCATGACTACGCCGGCAATAATGGAGACTCCTAGTGCAGGAGCCCAGCCCCAGTGATGGTTACTCACAAGGATTACGAGCACCGCTCCAGAGACACCGGCTGAATAACCGGCCGAGAGGTCGATATCGCCCAGTAAAAGAACGAAGATCAGACCCATGGCGATCACGATCACACCGGCGGCCTGAGTAAGAAGGTTTGCGAAGTTTCCTGGCGTCAAGAAGGAAGAGCTGAGAGCAGTGAAGACTGCGCAGAGTGCCACGAGGCCGAGGACTGCTGGAAGGGAGCCGATATCTCCAGATTTAATGCGAGCCCAATAATCAGAGGTCGCGGTCTTGAGGGTTGGAGTTGGAGTATCGATTGACATTATTTTGTAGCCCCTGTCGGTGTGACTCCTGCAGATTTTCCAGTAGTAATAAGTTCGATGACTTGATTTGTCGAAACTTCACTCAGTTTTACCTGCGCTGCCATAGTTCCGAGGTAGAGCGCGGCCACATTATCTGCGACTTCAAATACGTCGACCAGGTTATGTGAGATTAAGACAACGGCGATACCTGCGTCAGCGAGTCGACGAACGAGGTGCAGGACTTGTTCGGTTTGAGAGACACCCAGTGCAGCCGTTGGTTCATCCAAGATAACTACTTTGTTATTCCAC
>Ga0214206_1000011_pt1 | contig 48086 bp, 77 predicted proteins | sample TroBogEpilimnion_26_FD_153044 | JGI IMG/M metagenome (GOLD analysis project Ga0214206, IMG submission 153044) | Freshwater microbial communities from Trout Bog Lake, WI - 07JUL2009 epilimnion | ecosystem: Environmental > Aquatic > Freshwater > Lake > Epilimnion/Euphotic zone | place: Trout Bog...
TGGACAGTATATTGATGTGAGCCATCTGATACTGTAAATCCGATGGGGATTACAAAGCCAGGCGAACCAGTAAAAGTAACATAGACAGATGTATTAGAAGCAACACCTTGCTGAACACCATATATTTGACCTAATTGATTCAATAAAAAAGAATTTGCTGTATAAGGTGTAATACTATTGTAAAGATCAACCCTGGCTAAATCTATAAGGGCTAGAGCACCCACATCAGTAGAACTAATATCTTCTATCAAACTACCTGGTAAATTGGCTGTGTAGCCTGGATTTGTAGAAGCCACCAAAGCAATTAACTCTGATTGCAGAGTTGTTGGTGGAGTAGGTTGTAATCCTGAAGAATTAATGTCTGTTGTAATTGTCATACTGCCACCTGTTGTTGGATTTTAGTACCTTGAGTTGTTACGATGTCCACATTATAAGTGGGGGTAGGTGATTGCGCCTTGGTAATAATTAGGCTGGCAAAAAATGGTGAAAACTGCTGCTGAGTTACAGTCACATAGTAATCTGGAAATACTTGCTGAATAACCGATCTTTGCGCTGGAATTCCATAGTTTGCATAAAAAGGGGATTCTCCCAGGCTTAATTTAAGTACCTGAATTAAGGTTGTCGCATAGCCATATTCAAAGTTCCCAGAGGGGTCTTGGTCTATCTCTACCCAGACTAAATTTCCAGCAGAATTTTTTACTCGCCCATAAGTTCTCATATTGGTGCTCCAGTATTTCCAGAACCAGGCTGAACTCCAGAGTGCTCATGAGTGCTGCCAATGTTTTTACCATTATTGGTAATAGTTCCAGTAGTAGCAATATTGCCATTTACACTCATAGTTCCACCAGTTCCACCGCTAATAGCAAAACCATTAGTGCCTGTAATAAGCCCATTGACAGTCAGATTGCCATTCATTGTAGTATTCCCATTATTGACAATCAGATTGCCACCATTGAGGTTTATTGTAATTCCTGAAGAAGTTAAAGTTAAGGTGCAATCTTGGTTTTTGGTGGTTATTTCTACCCCAGTTTCACCATACATAAATAGATATTGACCATTTACCGCAAAAAATGAAGTGTTTCCAAAAGGAAAAAACACCAAAGCAGTAAAGTTGCCAGGATCAGTAATGTCAGGAGTTCCAGTACCTAGTCCAGAAGCCTTCCTAAGACTGACATCCGCAGGTATGCAGTAACCCTTACAACCTGGCTGAATTGGGTATCTAATGTATTCTGAGCCAGCTACAGGGCAGGTTACTTCAGGAATGGTAATTCCATCTGGGACATTGACATCAAACTTGACAGTAACAATAGAACCATTGACCGCAGTCACATAGCAGGGATAAGACTGCCCATAGCCTTGCAGAGCATCATTAATCTTTCTATCAGTAAAAAGATTAATAGATTGTGCAAAAGGGATTTTTTGGTCAATATCGGACATTTTTATTTTAGAGGTTGGTTATAGGCTTGAACAACTGTAACCCAACTATTTGCATCTGGCTGCCTAAACATTCCTAGATGTCGCACATTTTGGATATAAAAAGTACCTTGGAAATTGACCACTTCTTTAAATTGTGACTGAGAAGAAGGCAAAGTCAAAATAAGACCTCTTTGAGCAGATTGTTTAGGCATCACTATTTGACCACCGACTTTGAGGTCATATCGCATGACAGTCTTAAAAGTCAATGTATAGGGTGCTATCCAAGTTGGTTGCCCAATTAAATCTGTAAAAGCAATATTTATAGGTTCGGTGGTCGGTGGTGTTGTGTAATCATAAACATTGATAATATTGTCAATGTAAGAAATCTGAATACCAGGATAGTTAGTTCCACCAACAATGCTGCGACTCTTATCATTCAAATACTTTGAAAACTCTGTCAGAGTAAAGTTTTGTTGATAAAGAGGTTCTGGAGCAACTAAATCTTTGCTGATATTGACATTAACCGCAGAAGCATTTGGAAATACATTTTTTAAAGTAGTTTCAATTGCTGGTGCTAAAGGTGCATTATTCGCACAAGTGAAACTAAAGTTAAATGGATTTTCTTTGCTTCCAGCAGGTAAAACCATAATTAAATCAAGAGTTTGAGATGTACCCTGCCAATTACCAAAGGCTTGTTGAATTCTTGAATTAATCAAAACTCCATACTGATCTGGATTAGCTAAAGGAAGCCCTTTTGCCATACCACCAGATATTTTGATATTGCAATATTTTTTACCATCTGCGCTAGGATTGAAGTTGGCAGCCTGGGCTAATAATGGAAGTCCAACTCCATAAACCCTTAAAGATGCACCACCTAAAGGTGAGTTATATACCGAAATAGGTAAATCCCATTCGACATTTAAAGCACCTGCAATAGTGCTTTTTGCACCAGTAAATGCTCCGAAAATACTTCCATTAGTTCCATAGCTAGTAAAAGTACCATTAAAAATGGGCTTTCCATCCGAGCCATTAATTACTTTTGGTTTTCCATCCTGATCGGTAATGGTAATTTCATACCTTCTCATTAGATAACCTCAAATTGATTGTTGACAGTTCTGTAAACCAATTGAGTATTAAAGTAGCCAGCAGTCAATGAAATGTTGTAGCCCAAAGGAGAACCAATTAAAGGCAATGCTACTACTAGAATATTGTTTAAGTCATAGATATTGACATAATATCTTTGGCTGTAAATATTCCAATTGACAATCACATTGTAAACAACCTGATCGAAGGTAGCCTGAAATTGAAAATTGGAGTTATTGCTAGGTGTAAATTGAATAATATTTGCAGCATTAGCAGCAAGATTTTGACTGACACTATAAGAAGAAGCTGCACCCTGGGTGTTTACTAATCCACCATATAAGGGGGTTGTAATGGAGTTATTGTTACCAATTACACTATTGACACCTGACCATAGACTATTTGACATATTAACTCGCTATCGGTGTACCAGATTGGAAAGAGGACATTAATGCGCCTAATGTATTTTGAGGTGCTTGTGATACCAAAGGTTGTACAAAATCGAACTGCCAAGCATTTTGTGGCTGCTGACTGTCTGGTCTTGATACATCGGTTAAATTGGTCAATATGCAATTCAAATAAATATAGGAAGGGGTAGCTACAATAAAAGTACCGCCTTGCTGAATATGGGCTTGTAAAGCAGCTTGCAAGGCAGTAAAAGTAATCATCTTTGATACATACCCACCATTCATATTGGCAGGGCAATTCATTAGCAAAGAAATCTTTAATGGCTTGGCAATAACCGCATTAGCAGCATAAGATTGATTTGCAAAAGGATAAGCTGCAATGTCGTAATCTATTAAAGTAGCACCAGGCAAAGGTCTAAAATGACCAAAAAAATTGTTTAAATCTAAAGGATTTTTACCATTCAAAAGTGAAAAGCCAAAATTGGCTGCTTCAGTAATGGCAATAATTGGTAGTAAGCTGCCAGGTACAAAAGTAGCAAGTCCCTTCGACAAAATAATTGGCGATATTTCATAGGCTAATTGATATATTGATTTTTCAATACTGGTTGCCATTATTTAAGTCCTATTCCTGTGTAATAACCACCAGCATTTAGCATATTAATGTTGGTATCTTGACCTGGTATTTTAGTGGTCTGGATGCTTAATGCAATTGGGGTTGGATTCCAATTAATAGAACCTAGAGAGTTTGTAAAGCTAGATGTCGCACTTTCAGTTTGCGGAACTCCAGAACCCTTGCTATTAGTAGATTCGCTTTCTAGCTTTCTTTTCATTTCAATATGACCTGGGTCTTTAGAACCTAAAGGTCTATATAAACCATATTGAGCCAAATATTCATCAGAGTATTGACCTGGATTTTTAATATCAACTGCTTGTCCAGTAAGGTGTTTGCTATTTTCCATAGCAACTGGATTACCCTGACCATTTGGTTTTGTGTAATATTTACCATCAGCAGGATTTAAAATTCCATGTTCTTTAGCCCAATTTTCATCTCTTTTGCCACTAATAACAGGCAATCCAGCAGCTTGAACTGCTTTAGCTAAATCAGGGTTAACCCCACTTAAATTATTCCACCAAGCCTTTGCGCCTTCTATCATACCTGCTCTAGAAGGATTAAATTCTGCTTTTCCTTCTGGCATACCTTTTTGCAAAATTCCAAGGTTTCCAGGATTCAAAGGGTTTTTAACTATATTTGCTAACCAAATAATCCCATCAGCCAAGTCAAGGGCTGCTTCACCAATCTTGCCAACATTCATTAAAAAATTATCAACATCAGTTTTGAATTCTGGAGTTTCTAAATATTTGGCAAATTCTTCTAATTTTGTACCTAGAGTTGCAATCCAATCTTTTAATTTTGGACTTTCAAGAAAGGCTTTTACAGCATTAGAGAATGAATCCGACAACTGATCTAAAGGAGTTACCAGCTTTTCTAAACCAGTAATAAAGGTATTTTCTATCTTTGTTTTTGATCTAGTAAGCTGTACATCCAAATCCTGCCATCTTTTTAATAAAGCATCGGTAAGAGCAAGAGTTTTAGTGTCTGAAGCATACTTTTTCTCAAGATCATCTAACTCGCCTTTTCGCAAAGATGCCATTCTTCGAGCAGTTTCAACATCAATACCTAAAGCAGACAAACCGCTTACATCTAATCTTTGTTGCGCTGTGGCTGCTGAACCGCCTTTATAGACCTCTCCAGCCCTTCTAAGAAGCTGCGGAAGGAGTTGGGCTGCGCTTTGATTTGCATTGACCTGCGCTGCTCCAAAAGCATATTGTTTTGTAATGTCAGTTTGTGCTCCAGCAATGCTGCCTAATACTGAGTTGACATCTGTAACTCTTTGAAAATTGACTTGTGCAGCTTTAAGTTCACCTGCGGAAACTCCAAGTCCTTGCGCTTGCTTTCTGGTATCGCTGGCAGAACCAGCTAATGCACCTATACCAAATAAACCACCAGCACTTCCTAAAAGACCAGCACCAAGACCAATGCTTCCCCACTTTAATAAATTAAAGGTGGTAGATGCTATATTTTTGCTAATAGAAGAAGCAGTTTTTCCAATATTTTGAAAATTCTTTTCAGTCTTATTAACTACTTGATCTGTATTTTGTAGAGTTTTGTAATTCTTGTCTAATCGACTAGCGATAGTGTCGAGTGCGTGTTGCACCCGATTAAAATTGGTTTGCAAAGAATTTACTTCTTTGTTAATTTTTCCCCATTGATTAGGCATTTTGCCCAGGGATTGCTGATACTTTTCAAAGAGTTTCGCAAACTCCTTGAATTTATCATCATTAATATCAATGTCAATTACACTTTTAGTAGCCATTGTTTCTTTCTAGTGCTCTCAAAATATGTCTTTGGCGAAACTCATGTGCGCTTGACTTATATTCTATATCTATATCCTCAAAAAACTTGGAAAATCCCTCACCAGCTACATAATCTAAACAGGCAGAGACGAAGTGGTCTCCATCTCTCCAGAACTCTCGACCTCTGTCGATGTCATCAAGGAATTCATGAACTCCATAGAATTTAATGATGTTGTTTGCGAACCCCATAAGCCATTGACTGTGTCCATGATTCCCTCTATCTGCGCCTTCTTGTTTATCATAGACACACAGGTAAAAAAAATGAGTTCGCCTTCGATTTCTGCAATTGTCTCGCTATCAATAGTTCCCTTCTCAATAGCGGTATATAAAGGAATACTTTTCCAACCTTTTGGGGATGGCATTAATACATTTGAAAGTCTAACTATTTCATTCACTAATCCAGCCCTGACCCCAGAAACTCCATTCCAAACACCCATATCTTCTGCTACTTGTTTAAGCATGAGATAGGCTATTCGTGATCCGCAAATCGCCCCAAGCCCTTGAGAAAAAATGTTTGCAAAAGTCTTGGAAATTACCAAGAAATATTGCTCAAAAATTTCTCTTGAGATTGGGGTGCTGTGAACATATAGCTGTCCTTTTTCCGAATCAATCGGAATTACTAAGTTCAAGGCTCGATTAATTTTCATCTAGTTTAGAGACTCCATAGTGCTGAGTTAACTTGATAGACACCAGTTAATGTAACTACAAAACCTGGCACATTACCATCAAAAGTAACATCACGAACACCTTTGAGAACACAGTTACCGATTTGATAATCCGACAAAGTTGCCGAATCAGCAATAACCGATATATCGCCTACATTCACATTGGTTTCAATTTGAACTTTATAAGCATCAGCTAGTGATTGGCTCTTAAGCAAATTGATAGTTACAGTTGCCATTTGATAGGGTTCTGGGGAAGTAACACCACCAGTTAAGGTTGGGATGAGCATACCTGCATCGCCTTCAAAAGCGATGCTGATAGCTTCCCTAGCCAAATATGGTGCGGTCACATTGAGTGTTGCATTGGTCGCATAGACTACCGAACCTCTTAGTCTATTTAATGTACCTTGTTGAATTAATGGGGCTGCCATGATTTATTCCTTTATACCAAAGCGAAACTAGATACATTCACATTAAATATGATCTGTATGAAGCCTCTTGCTGGTGTGTAAGTTACAGAAAGACCTGCATATTTACCAATTGCATAGTCGCTTGGATTGTCAGTTACATAAGTTGTGAATGGAACTGCTTGTACAGTCACAGGTGCTAAAACCAGACCATAAGCAATACCAGAATTCATCACACCTTGTGACACTTTTTGTAATCGGTTAATACCAGCTTGGTTGTAATACAAAGGATTAATTGGGTTGTTAGAACCATTAATAATTGCATTGGAAATAAACAAGTTAATGTTGATTTGAACCCAATCTACTGAGTACCAATAAGTGTAGTCATTGCCATCAGAAGTTACACCCCAGAGAACTAAAGTCTTGCTAATGCCACCTTCAGCACCAGTTCCAACATAGTTCACATTGGCAGTTTTTAATGCTTGTTGTTGTGCATTAGTACCAGTAAATGCAGTAACACCATTAATGTATTGGAAAGCCATTGGTGCTACTTTATTAGTGTCGCTTGGGTTATAGTCCAGCGCATTGTATAACATTGCAGCAGCAGTAAATTCAGTTACAGGAGCACTTGCATCTTGCAACATAGAAACTACTGATTTTACATTGGTATATTTACCATAAGAAGCAATGGTTTCTGTAGCCCAGAAATACACTTGTGAAGTAGTCGATTCATAATTTTTAGCTAAAGTAAGCATTGAAGAATCGGCTGACATTGCAGAAGATAGCAAGTAAGCATAGTACTTCAATGGATTAGCAGTTAAATATGCGGTTAAATCAGTTACACCTTGTGCGCCTGTACCGATGCCTAATTCAAGAACATAGATACCATTTGCATTACCTTGAGCAAAATAAGTGGTTGCCATAGCAACTACTTCTTGCACATCTTCAAGAGTGAAAACTGCTGAAGTTGTAGTAGCAACACCAGGATTGGTAGCTAGAGCATAAGTAAAGGTTGTAGTACCAGTAGCAGTAACAGACCAAGTGCCATTGTAGGCAGTTGGAGTAATACCAGCCACAATACCTAAAATGGTATCACCAGCAGGGATTCCATGAGGAGTTGCAGTAGTTACAGTTACTACACCTGTAGACCAAGTTGCAGAAGAAATAGTTACAGAACCCTTTAGGATGGATGTTAAATCCGCTAATTGGGTCAGTAAGTATGAAGAATTTGTAGCTAATGTAGTCGCACCCTGGCTAATCAGAGCACCAGTTCTTTGCAGAGTATTTGGTGCTGGAGCAAGGGTTTGAGTTACATTAACTGTAACAATTTGAGTTGTCATAATAGACCCCTAATTAATTAAAGCTGACAGAAACAACCATTCCAGTACCAGGAACAACAACAATACCAGTAGCACATGGGAAGTCGATAGTATAACTACCGATAACATCAGGAATTACTGCAACTAAATTGGCTGCACCAGTACCAGAAGTTGTAGCATGGTCATAGATTGCGCCATTTGTAGAGCCAGCAGTAGTGACATTGACTTTAACAATGCGACCTTTGGTGGACTTAACTGCTGTAGTAGCAGAAATGTTTAGGAAAGAATTGATACCTTGAGCAGTAATAGCTGCGCCATTAACAACTGCTGGATTTGAAGTAATTGCCATTTGAAACTCCTTTTTACACTTATGGTTGGGTTGGGTTGAAGCTAATAAATGCTGATTTAATTAATTTTAATGCTACTTCATTGACAGTATTTTGATAGTAACTGACCTTGAAGGTGATACTTTTCTTCATTGCAATAATGCCAAATTCAGGTTGAGTAACCTTTTCATCCTGCATTATGGGCATATTTTGGATGCCGATATTATCGGTGTCCATACTATATTGAAACACATAATTAGCAAAGTTTAAAGCCTCATTGTTGCGAATTCCATAGATGTTAATTTTGACAGTATCAGATGCTAACTGGTTGATTGTTGACGATACTGGATTACCAGAAGTCGGCACAATATTGTTTACAAGTGGGAACTGTCCTATAGCTTCAGTACTAGAGCCAATGATGTCTACAGAAGCATAAGGTGGGGGTAAATTTTGCTCCACCAAATAAGATGGGTACATTGGAAAAAACTGGTTTAAAGAAAGCCAAATAGGAAGGCTATTAGACACAATGACACTTGAAGTATCAAAATCAGTCATTGAGTCGATAAGCTGAGTGTCCATAATGGAGTACAGCGCATCACCTCGATAATGGTAAAGATCAGCTTGCTTGTAATAATTGTCCTTGCGACTGAAGGCAAATTTCACACCTTGATAGCTTGCAACATAGATTAATTGAGGATTGACTAAATTAAAATCCTGAATAGGCTGCAAAGAGGTGAAAATAATATGGTTGTAGGCTGTAGTCCTATCATCCAATTGATGCAATTCTTGGGCTAAATGGAAAGAGCCTTGAGCAGTAATTGACCTGGCTGGAGTCTGACCTTTGTAGTTATCATAAAGCAGTCTGTCATATTGCGCTGCATTATAGATAGCAGTATCAGTTAAAAGAGCAGCATTTACCCAGAAAACATAGCCATCCAAAGGCAAAACCAGTTTGACATATAAAGTAAATGTGACTTGTTCATTACCAGATAGGGTATTGACTCCCTCTGCTAAACCAGAAGCTAATTGCGGTTTTGCGCCTGAAGTTTCATATACATTTGCCATTAATCAACCCATGATTTAAAAGAAGCCTGTAGGACTCCAGAATCAATGAAAGAAGGTCTGCGAAGTCCAGTAACCCTGGTAAATCCAGCCCTTTTCCCTTTAACATAGCCTTTAGCGGTTAACCTATTTTTAAAGCGAATACTTTTCCCTTCCAAAGCAGCTTTGGTTGGAACTCCAGCAATACCTTGTTGCTCCACTTCCTGAGAACTTAAAAAGTGCTTGAAATTGGCTTCTATATCGCTTGTAGCATCGCCATAAGGATTTTTGACACTACCCCCTTGCATGAGGGTTTCTAAAGCCCCTGCCATGCTTTCTGTAAGGCTATCGACTATTTTTCTCTCATAGACTTTAGCGAATACAGAAAACAACTCATATTTTTCTTCTAATGCTGTAGCCACCCCATAGGTGGTATTCCCTTCGGGTTCTGGGACATCAATAACCCCAAGATGAAGGATCAAGTTAATCCCCAGAGAGTTCCAAGGGATTGCAAAAATGCCATCGCTTGTCTGCCATAGGGATTTTTAATTGCTTGCAAGGAGATCAAATCTAGGTTTTGTAGCCCAAGACCGACTGCCAAAGATTCATTGGTAGAGACATCACCTGCATTACTGATAACACCAGCCACAAAGTTATTCATACCATAAGCCAATCTTGCATCTGAAAAGAAGGTTTGACCAGATAAATCTTGCTGCCATTGTAATAGATTGCTACCACCCAGGTTGTATACAGCAAGGGTATATATATCTGGGGAAGTTACTGAAAAATCGAGTGGCACTAGGTCTAATGCGACCTGGTAAGCATATTGATAACCGACATCATTATCGGCAATAGCAGTAGTGGGGATGCCCATTACAGCCCTTGTCCAAGCAATAAATCCAGCTAATGAAGGGGATGTAATGGGATCACTCATGATTTATTTCTTTCTTCCACGACTCTTAATTGGCTGAACACCTTCTCGAACTACTTCAATAGTTTGCTCGAACTTTTCGCTATTATCACCTGCATTTCGCTTTTCTTCCACTACTTCTATCTCAAGACCAGATTTTTGTTTTAAACCCATTTCTTGAGCCTTAGATGCAAGGATTTGATCGGCTGCTGCTGCGGTGACATTTCTAGCTTGTTGTGCTCGATCAATCGCTTCTTGCTCACTTTGGCTAAGACCAGCTTCAATCGCTTCCACATTAATAGGTTTGTCAATTCGATAGGCAATGCCACCAAAGCCCTTTTTGACCTTGTTTGCTTCCATCATTCCATAAATTGAGTGCTGCTTAATAATATGGTCGATTTCGTCATGAGTACCATTAATTTCCCATTGTCCACCTGCTCTAATGCGATGGTGAAATGGGCGAGGATTTTCCAACAACATATAGGTAAAGTTGAAATCTTGCTTAGAGCAATTCGCTACATAGAGTTTCATTTAATTCTCCCAAAAGGGTGGGGGACAGATGATGCGGAATCTTCTTTAAGGATTCCCTGCCCCCCAAATAAAGCATCTCGGCATCACACGAGGTCTTATTACTATAACAAAAAACCACCCCGAAGGGTGGCTTTTGTAATACTAGGTTGCTTAGTAAGCAGCAGACAAAAGGCTGATTGCTTCTGGGCGAATACCCCAACCTGAAGTGCTACGCATTGTGTAGAGGGTAGTAATACCACCATCAGCAATAGGAGTAGGGATTTCAGTAGGAGCAGACACATCAGTCAACATCAATGAAGTTGCTGTTTGATTAGGTGTCAATGTTGCAAAAATGTTGGTATTGATAGCATTGTTTGCTTTAGGAATCTTTAATTCTGGAGCAATCAAGAGGATCAAATCTGTACCACCAGCACCTTGACCAATCAAAGTGTCATCAGCAGCGAATGAAACATCATCGCCACCTGCCCATTGAGCAACAGTCTCAACCAAGCCAGCAGCAGTTTCAACACCAGCACCGATACGCTGGAATTGTGTCAAGGACACTACACCAGAGTAGCTGATTTGGCTAATGAATCGCTGTGGAGCAAGGAAAACTAAGCGCAAAGGCTGACCGATTTGCAAAGTAGACACTTTCAAGCTACCAATCATGTTCAATAGGTATTGAGCAAGTTGACCGCTATCCCATGTGCTGTAGCCAGTATTACCATTAGTGTCAGAACCCAAAACTTGATGGGTAGCACCATTGGTGTTTACTAGACCTTCGCCATTTGCAGGGTTATAGCCATACAAAAGCGCATTACGCAATTGTTGAGCAATACCTTGACGAGCAGCCAGGCGCATTGCTTGTGGCAGCGCATAGCCCCATGCACCAGTAGCAGCTTCATCGAAGTTGTCATACTGAGCACGAGTTTGCAGACGATAAGTTGCAGTCGAGATCATTGAAGGAATTACAGATGCGCTAGGCAGTTGGTTTACAGTAGATTGATTCGCATTAACTTGTGTTGTCAATTGAATCTTTTTAGCATAAACATACAAATCTGCTTCGCCAAGGCGAGGCATAGGATTTTCTGTAGCAAGGGTTGTAAAAGCACCAGAAGCCAAGCTGTATTGCATAATCAACTCAGGCATCATGTAATGCGGATTTACTGTTACAAATGAAGGAGCAAAACCTGACATAATATTTTTCCTTTGTTAGATTTGAACAACTGCAATATAGCCAGTTGAAGTCCAGTTAGCATTACCAGTACCACTTGAATACGATACTAACTTGTTGTTAGATGTGCTGGTACGCAAAATTTTGCAAGGTACAGCAAAATTGCTTGTAGCAGTTGTAGTCAAGAGGAAATTGGTAGTGTCCCAATATACAGTTTCAGCAACAGATGAACCATCCAAAGCTACGATAGAAGCATCGCAAGGCAATGGAATACGAGCACCGCTACCGAAGCGGTAGAAGTTTACAGACATACCAGGCGAGAACAAAGGCGCAGTAGACTGTGGAGTTGTAATACCACCAAATGCTTGGTTGTATACAGCAATACCAGTAGGAGCAGAACCAGTAGTAGCTTGTGTAACTGTGCTACCTAAAGAATCTGTACCTGGCTGTGGCTGTGAATAGTAACCATTTTGCAAAGTTGGAATCAACTCAGTAATAGGAACACCACCCCATAAAGGAGTTGTTGCAGATGTTGAAAGAACACCGCCAGCCAAAGCAAAAGTTACTGCTGGATCGGCAAGTGCATCACCTTGGGTAAAACCATTGCTATTGGTGTTAAATAAACCACTAGCTACAGTTGTTACCATAGGCTGTAAAGAAATTTGAGCAGTCATGGCTTAATCCTTATCGCTTGTTGTTGAAAAGATGAAATTCTTTGACACGCATAGAAGGTACTTTAAAGTCACCTAACCATGCTTCCATTGCGCCTTTGAACTTCGTGATTGTACGACCAGCACGATCCTTCTCATTGATTTCAATAAGTTGGTCAGCACCGAACATACTTGGTGATCTTGCAGCCATCAAAGCATCATTGAAAATCTGCTTTTCAGCAATATTCAACAACTGAGCATCTTTGATAGAAGCCAAGTTTACTGACTTGTAGCTGTCAGAATAGGCTTGCAAACCACGCAACAGACGCTTACGATAAGACAACAAACCTTCACCTTTTAATGGGCGAGAAGCAGATTTACCGAAAGAAGCATAAACAGAGTCAGCTTTAGCTTGTGCATCGCACATTGCAGCTTCTTCTTCATCTTTACGCATAGCTTCTTCTTCTTCTTCGTCATCATCCTTTTTGAATTCCATGTGACCAGGATGCTCAACTTCACCTTCGTCATCTGGCTTAATTTCACCAGCTTTACCATGTTCTTTAGGATCAGAGCCTTCTGCATCTTTGCGATGCTTTTTCTTAGCATCGTCATCTTTTTTAGCCATTTCTTCTTCTTCATCATCAGAATAGGCTTCCTCATCATCATCTTTACGATGTTTTGAGTCATCATCTTTGCGCTTTTTATCAGCAGCAGTAACGAGTGGTGGAGCAGGTAATTCCTTCTCCATTGCATCCATTCTTGCAGCCAAATCGCCTAGCACAGCGAGTACAGCATCTAACTTATCACCTTGGGCATCTGCCTTTGGTGCAATCGTATTGTCATTCATATCAGACACCTCTTGGTTATTTAAAAGAACTCCTGTGGCATCGCCACCCTTATCCCATACACCCTTAGAACCTCTTGCTTTTGTAACAATAGCAATATGATCTAAAAGAAATGGGACACCTTCTATTAAGAGTGGCTCGCCATTCTCAGTAGTTAGTGTAGTGTTTCCTGAAGTATTGTCAAATACAACAGAAGGTGAGGTAGAAATTTCTCCCTCACAAATCTCAGTAATCGCATCTTGGTCATATATTTTTGCAATGCCCCAGACCTCATCGCCTTTGATGTAGGGGAGCATAATACTTCCAACTGCACGATCTTTAAATTCTTTGCTGGTCAGCACCGCAGTTTCAGGGTGATCCATAATCACCATCAAACCATTACACCTTTTTAAGAATTCATCATTTAAATAAAGTGATGGGTCTCTCCAGACATTTTCTTCAATGCTTGACCGATAAGCTAAACCAGTACCAGTAATGCGAATTGCGAATAATCCGACATTGGCATACATCTGGGGGCTTGGCAATAAATCTTCTGCCATCAATTGTGCTACATCGGTCTCGGTCTTAGCGGATGCGATCTTGAAAGCAACTGCTAGACCAGGATGCAATGGCAAAGGTGGCTCAAGTGGATCGCACCAATCATAGCCAGTAGACTCATAATTGAGTTTGACATCGACCTTTTCCACATTTCTAGCAATGTAGGTGCAGAACTGACCATCGTCATGTAATACTTCTAGTTTACCTTTGTAGTCAATACCAGTTTCTTCTTTAGTTTCTCTACGAGCAGCTTCCTCTAAAGTTTCGCCTTCTTTTTGATGACCGCCTGGCACACACCAGGTATTAGGGTAATCACCACCGCCTGAACCTCTGCGGATTAAAAGGGTATGACCTTCACCAGTAACAAACATGATTCCAGAAGCCCGACCTGCTGCACCAGCATTGTTGGCAATAGGAGCAACAACTTCTGGGGTTTTAGCTACAAGTTCGGCTGCATCTGGTACACAATTTGGTACTTCTTTGCCATTCTTTTCCTTCATGCCATACTGGGTATAGCCTTCCCAACAAGGGTCATCATCTGGAATAGCTTGTGCATATTCAATCAAAGAATCGCATATTTGAGCCAATTTATCTGACATGGAAGAATCATCATCACATTTCCACTTTCTCAGGGATTTGTTGATTCTAGAGTCTGGATCATTGGCAGTTGCGCTGCTAGTTAGCTTTGCTTTCATGCCCTTCATACGAGCACAAAAGGATTCTTTGCGAGAACCGCCTTCTGGTTGAGGTGCTTTTAAATGTGCGCCATGCTCCTTATTGTAGGACTCACGACCTTTTTCATTTAAACCGCCATTTTTGTTTTTGCCTTCTTTGGTTTCCCAGGCTTCTGAATCTTCACCAAAGCGAGGGACAACCTGAGATTGGTCTTTAAGACCCATAATGATTTTGGCTACATCAGCCAGATCACCTTGAAATTTTTTGAGTTCATCTTTTTTGCCATTGCGAACTTCTACTTCTTCTTCTGGGGTAGATAAGACAGTAGGTTCTTCTGGTACTTCATCTTCACTATGTTTAATGAACTTTTTAGCCACTTCTTTAGGAATTCCGATATTGCTATGCCCTGCTAAAGCAGCATACATAGCTTTTCTTTGAGCTTCGGATTCAAATGGCATAGACTACCCTACAATATTTTTGATGATTGTACCGCTAGTTCACCCTTTTTTGTCAGCATTTCTTTAGGCATTTTTCGCAAGCTGTAAATATACTTGTAGTTACACCGACAATACACTTCCTCACCAGGTGAGGTAATGTCATCAGTATATCCATTTATTGCTTTAATGTAACCTTTTTCAGAAGCCCAATTACCTCGGATGACATAAACTTTTTCATCTCTCTCTTTATGATCCTTGCGATAGTTGTAATTAATCTGCTTCCAATGAGAGTGCCACTTACCAGCAATTGCGCCATTATCAATAGCGACAATGTCATTAATATTAGAAATCAGTTTATGGGTTTGATCTATTACAACTCGCCTTTGATTAAAAGGCATTTTTGCTAAAGACTTTTTAATGTTTTGTTTTTCTTTTACTTTATCAACTGCAAGTGAACCGCCTTTAGGAATGGATGTAGCCCAACCTTCAAATCTTCTGAGCACATCTGTAATACTTTGTTCTCGGTTGTACTTAATTAGATTTGCAGAAGCCATTATTCTGCGATCCAATTCAGCCCGAAGTTTAGGCTTTAGCTTTTCAATGTCAAATTTGCTGACATCTTTATTAATCAAACCGCCTTTGGTGACAAGTCTGGAATAGGCTGCATTTAAAGCCTTTTCCATTTCTAATTGCATCTGGGCATCCGACATCAGGACACCATCGGCAGCTTCTTTGATTTTCTTTAGCCAGGACTCTACTCGACTTTGGGAATCGAAACCATGCTCGATAAAGTCATTGATGGCAGCAGTTAAGACTTCATAAAATGTCATGCTTAGTCTTTAATATAAAAAGTTCCCAAGAAGCAGGGTGCATACGACTCTTTCCAGTTTCGTAATTACTCCACCTAGCTTGGGTAGTATATATTAAAGATGCTGCTTTGGATTGTGATAAATCACCCCTTGCTGCAATAATTTCAGTTGTATTAGGCACAACACCATTTGTGCCACGATTTCTTTTATTCATTAATTACAATTCTTTTTTCCATTAATTCATTAAAACAATCAATCAAATAAGGATTTTTAATATTAGCTGCATTAAAAACTCTTTCTGAAAAATCAAAATAGGCAGCTTTTCTTTCAACACTCCAATTTACAGGTGGTCGATATAAGACATCTTGTAAGTTACAGATTTTATCCGCTACCTTAATTAATTTGCCCTCTGGACTAATCATGCCAACTTTGACTACCTGGGCATCTTTACGAGCCATGCCACTTAAAGCAGGATCATCGCTAACCTCTTGCACAATCAACCCAATGCGAGGGTTAAATCGAGCAGAAATATCAGCCACCGAAACCCCACAATCTTCTACTACATCATGCAAGACCGCAGCAGCTATTACATCTTCATCCATGACACCAGCCATAATCAACAATTGAGCCACCTCGATTGGGTGTCTAATGTAGGCAGATTCTTCAGCATCCTTCCGAACCTGCTTTCCATGCTTGTCAATAGCAAAAGCAATTGCATCCAAAATAATATCAATATCCATTTGCCACAGCCCAACTTTCAATTTTGTTAATAACTCTTACTGGCACAATGATTTGTCTTTCATCTTTGTAATTCTCTAAATATCCATAAGAATCCAAAAACTGCAAACTACCGCTATAGTCACCTTTGGAAACAATGCAATCAGACCATTCCTCAGAAAAATCTAATTCACATTCATAACCATCTATTACACATTTCAAGTTTTCGATCTGCATATTAATTTTCTTTCGTAAGTAAATTATACCACTTTAGTATTATGCTGCTTTCTGTCCTTCTACAAACTCATAGTACTGGTTTTGCATATAACCACCAGCAAACAACTTGTAAACCAAGTGGCTGGCATACCCATTGAAACTCATATTGAAGAAACTATGAGCATCCTTGAAACTATCTGGCGCACCTTCCATGCCAGCATAGTAGCCTTTCATGAACTGGTAAATCTTCTCGCCCAACTCATCACTCATTTTGTTGTTAACAAAGGCATACTTGACCTGGGGAATGTCATCCCTGACATTGTCCATTTCATAGTAGTCAATCATTCCATCAAAATGACCATATTCAAACTGGGCAACATACTTTCTCAAATCTTCATACTGGGCTGGTGGCAAATCGACAACATCCACATGAACACTACTACCCATTGAATAACTTTTGCTGCGAACACTACCAGGGATTCCTTTGGCTTTCATGTAAGCCCGAATCATTTTGGCAGCACCAGCATGACGACTAACTTGCTTTTCCATCTCAATTTCCTTTCGTGATTAATTGAAACTACAACTTAATAATATACTAATTAGGGATAATGTCAAGCAGCTTGTAGCTTTTTTTCACAATATCCATATTCTTCTTCCAGGATCATGCGAATGTGCTCTCGGTCTACAGAATCGCCACACACAGGAATACCGCAGCGATACTTGCGACCATCCTTAGATTGCAAAAAGCGAATAGCTTGCTTAATCATTTCATAGGGAACTCCCATGTCATAAATACCGCCATCGCCATAGAAGCTGTAAACATATCTCGCAAACACAACCAAATCTTTATAGGGCATTGCCATTTTTATTCCTTTCGTGAAGCCCCCGAAGGGGCATTAATCAATCCATCCAACCATCGTAATACTCACCGACAATTCCATGAGCAGCCAAGAATTCCAAAGCAGGGGCAACTGATTTTGCAGCAGCCACATTTCCCTGGACAAAACTACAAGGCACAATGCTTTTTTCTACAACATTTCTTTTGCCTTTGCCCAAGTAATAAATCCGAATCGCTTTGCCACCGCAGCAGCTACCGATGTCTTGACCGCCATTGTCTAACCAACTTTGATACCAGACAGACTCAGCAGCTTTGATGTAAGGCATTTTCTCGACCAAGTCAGCATCCTGGTATGCCATGACTTTTTTACCAGCCCAGATTTCAACTTCTTTCATGATTATTTCCTTTCAATGATTAATTACTACACTTTCATTTTATACCTATCAGGTATATATGCAACAACTTTTTTAGGGTTGTTGCATTTTTGCTATAAATCTATGACTAACTGCTTAAAACTCAATCTATTGATAAAATCTTCTAAACCAGTTGAATAGTCAGAAATAATATCTAAACCATCATTAAAGTAATTTAGAGAAATCCAACCTGCTGGCATATCTTGACTTGTTGCTACAAGACTTAAATCCACACAATCATAAGAAAAACAAGCCTTCAAAATTTTCTCTAAATCCTGGCATGGGTCGCAGTCCGCTATATCATCCGCAGATGCTCCTACCAGATACCCTTCATTAAGTGCCAATTTTACAATCCGCTTAGTGATTGCTTTTTCTACAGTTGTTAACATTTCATTTCCTTTCGTAAGTTAAGCTGCTTGAAACATTTGACGAGCATCATTCATAAAAACCCGATAAGCAATCAATTGCTGCTCACTAAATTCTTCTGGGTTTTGACGAATTTCAATCAAGGCTTCCAAGAACCCAATTCCATAGTCCTGGCGGTATTCTTCAATAATTGCAATGGCTTGGTCGATCTGCATTTTTAATTCCCTTTCGTGGTTAATTAAGACTACATTCTTATATTATGCTTATTTAGCATAGGTGTCAAATAAATACATCAAAAATGTTGTTTTTGCACAAATACAACAAATAGTGAAATAGCCCTTGTGCTTATACCTAATAAGCATTAATATGTAAGTGTAGTTTGTTTGTTTGATTTTTCACGAAAGGAATCAAAATGGCTTTTTATGTCTATGGTGTCCCAGTTTTCGGTGTTGCCCAAGCCCAGGAGATGTATGCGGTGGCTGTCGCTGGTGGTGCAATGATCCAGGCAGAAGCAATTGCGGAAGTGATTGCCCAATTTGAATACATGGGGGTGTGAGATGAGTTTGCCTTTGTATGGTTACGAAGTTTTCAGCATTGCCCAAGCCCAGGGGATTTTGATTTTGGCTTTGGCAAAAGGTCAGATGGGCAGGGCTGCTGCTGCTAGAGCAGTTATCCAGCAATTTCAAGAAAGGGGTGCAGTATGAGTCAGGAAATGTATGGTTGTGACATTGAGCAATTTATAGCGCAGATTAAATCATCAGTCAGCTACAAGTTGGGTGGGGCTGGTATTGTTGTTGCTGGTCTTATGAGTGATGCCCAGGAAGAAATTGCGATGGGTGCGGATGAGAGAGCCAGGCAGAGTTTGAATAGAGCCAAAGCGATTTTGTTTGAGATCATGGAAGGCAAAATGATTTTGGAAGTACCAAGATAACTACGAAAGGGAAATCATGTTAGTTAAATATTTTGTTGAAAGTTCGGAAGTTGATTATGACGATTGTTTAGAGTATTTCATTCTTTATAGCGGATTCTCCAAAGAAGATGCTATTTCTGAGTTTGATTCCAATAACAATCCAGAGTGTGCTGCTTATATTAGCGAATTGTGCTCAGATGTCGAAGTAGTCTACGAGTAAAAATTCCTAATATTACAAGCCCTTTCGAGGGCTTTTTGTTGTATGATAAAATGAATTGAAAGGGCAATATATGAAAATTGGTAACTACGAAATCAGTCCATCAGCTATCTTCTATGTAAGTTCAGAAGATGGTTTGCCAGTATCAGTCAATGCTGGAAAAGATATACCAATGATTGCAATATGGATCAATGGTCATCCTAAAGAATTTTCTATGAAAGATGAATTCTTGCTACCTAGCAATGCTCAAGTATTTCAAGCCTTAGTGATGGATTCCCAGGCTGCATCATAAAGAGCCTTCATCTTATCATTTAGCTTTTTGACTTTAGCTTCTTCATAGACATTGAGTTGTTTACCAGCTTGTGCTGCATCTTCTAAGATGATGCGAACTTCCTCATAGTAGCCATGAGCCTTATCTTTGGCTTCCATCATTGCTGGTAGATTGATCTGCACTTCAGCATAAGAGCCATTGACCTCAACTACCATATTGACATCTCGATAGCCAGAGCCACCTAATGAGTCAGTCTTAGGATCAAGCAGGTTTCTCAGCTTAACTGGTTGACCATATTCAGCTTTGAGTTTATCAATTGCGCTATCGACATCCTTTAGCGATTTGATTTCAATAGTTGTGCGAAGTAAATCTTTAATCTTGGTTGGATCATTGTCATAAGATTTAGTGATCTTATCGACTGCTCTTTGTGATCCCTTCAATGGCACAATCGCAGCTTTACCACCTAGTTCTTCAGCGATCCTGGTATTGGTATTGTCAAAGTGATCTTTATTCTCGGCTGCCTTGTGATACATTTCTGTAAAGATTTTTTGCTTTTCTTCAGGCAATCTTTCTACATCAGCTTGTTGCAGCTTACCTGATAACAACTCTTTCACTCTACTTGCTGTAGGTGCTTTTGGCTTTTCGATAGTTCTAGCTTTTGGTGCTTGTGGCTTTTCAATCAGAGCACTCTTGGCTGCTGGTGCAGTAATCGCTGCAGTCTGTCTGCCCATTGGCTCAGTTGCAACACTACCACCAGCAATAGAAGTAAATTTCCCATCAGCATCTCTCGGATGATCAGCTTCTAGGAAAGCATCAGCCTTTGGGATGGGGTTAGCCCATTTCCCCCCATCTGCCCTTGGCATTTTTTCTTCTGGCATTGACTCTTGCGGTGGCTCATATTCAGCCAGGGCTTCAGCATCAATTTGTAGGCTGCTCTGGAACATATCTGGCATTTCATTGATATTGTCCTGCGCCCATTGAATCAAAGTTGCTCTATTCTGACCATCTGCAACTGGGAGAATGGTTCTTAGAATTTCAGTAATACCTTTTAGCTTGATGTCAGCAACCTTGACCTTTTCAGACTCAGGTTCTTCCATGAGTGATTCCCACTCAGCTTTGAAATTGTTTTGCCAGCTATAGAAGGCTTGCTCATAAGACATCTTGCGATAAATCTCTGGATAGGCTTTCTTTACAGCTTCATAAAATTCTTTATTCCAGGCTCGGTGCATGACAATTTTGTCAAAGAAAGCAAATAGGCTTTCCATGTCAACTCGAATACCATCAATGTATTGCACAATGGCTTTAGCATCTTCAGTTCCCTCACCAAATCCTTGGGTGAAGGCTTCATCTTTGAGCAGCATTGCAGGGACATCAGAAGCAGCAGCGATATTAGCAATAATGTTATCTCTGGCAGTTGTCATAGATGTTGCGGTATTGGTCAAATCAATAGAGTTGATTTCTTCATCAATATCTATGGAGAGAACATTACCAGTACCGCCTTCTTGCAAGTAGGTGCGCTTGATACCAGCAGCATTTTGCATTAAGCGATTGACAATCGAGCCAGCAGGTTTTTGTTTAGCAATGATTAAGCCAGACTTGAATGTCACCAGGTCATCGGTAATCATTGACTGAATGAAAGACTTTAATGGATATAAAGCCCTTTGAAAGACTGACCTACCTGTAAAACCGAAGGCACTAGACTGAAATTGAAGATAGATAGGAGTACCATTAAAAACAACAACACTCCTGCTAGGATGATAGGGCTGACCAGCAGCAGTAGTATATGCCAGAGGTTTTTGGAAGTCAGGCGCATTGGGGTTCTGATTCGTAACAATCGAACCAGCCATGTTGAGTGGGTCTAACTGATTAAAATACAGATTAAGATAAGGCAAAGTCCAAGGGTCAATGGGATCAGTAGTAGGAATCTTATCAGCCCCCACAACAATGCCACCAGCACCATAGGTGCGATTAATAAACATAACATCACGAATATGATTAGTAGCACCAAGTTTTTCCCACTCCTTATTAAAGGCTTCAGCAAGCATTTCTTTTGGTTGAGCATCTATTGTAATAGTTCTTGGCTTGGATAGCGCAAGTTTTACTGGTTTTTCTACTAATTTTCCACCAAGAGGATGATATGTCCAGATTAACTTACATAACTCATATCCTGCTTGTGAACCTGGCTGAATGTTTTCAGAACTAAGCAATGACATTAACTCACCGCCAAGATATGTATTATTAATCATTACATCTGACATAGTTCTTCCTTAGTAGCCATATTTATCACCAACACCAATGGCTAGACTATACACAAAAGCATCTAATAAGTCATCTGCTCTTTTGTATGCTTCTTTGTCACCAATTCTGAAACTTGTCACTTGAGATAATAGATGATTGCGACTTGCATTTTTAAATGTCATAGTTTTATCAAAAGCATATTCGCTAATCTTCATTAAGCCCTGGTGAAAGTAACCTGATACAGAAATGGCTCTTTCATCTTTACCAACTGAAGTTAGTCCAGAATCAATTGCATAAGTATTCCATCCTCGGCTGCGCCCTTGTTGTATGAGAATCGAACCAGCAGCAGCATCCTCAATGAATGTACCGACAACTCCAGCCCTGGCATTAGTTAATCTGGCTAATTCTTCTAACCTGGCAAAGACACTTGGCATCCAGTTCTCTAGCATTGCGCCATCAATCTGCACAATATCCCAATCTAATAGAATTAAGTTGTAAGGATTTTGTGTGTACTTATCTACAGCTACATATACAATGGCAGTACCATCATTTTCTTTTCCACCTTTAACTGCGGTATCAATGACTGCATAGACACCATCGCACTTAGTCGGATAAGCAACTGGCTTACCATCGACTAGCAGCTTATCGACAGCAAAGAAGGCTTCACCAGCCCAATCGACAAACTCAGCCAGGTATTCTTGCTTAAAGACTAATGGGTGATTTTCTCTCTCTAGCTTTTCGAGTTCTTCGGCTGGTAGGAATGGATTGGTAAAAGTAGGGGCATGGTATTCAGTAAAGCCATGTTCAGGCTGGTTGCATATCTGCCAAAAGAAATTATCACTATCTATGCCATTGGGAGTGGAAGCTACTAGACAACTCCCTTGATAGTCTAATAATGCTGGTTTGATAGCTGTCTGCCATACCTTTGGCATATTCGGTTTAGTAAAGGCTGCTTCATCAATGAAGGCTTTATGGTACTTCCTAGATCGACCTGCTCTCTCATTCTCCAGAGTCCAGAAGTCTATGCGCCCACCAGTATGAGTCTGAATGATTCCATCAATCTTGGATGCTTGCTTAATCATAGGGGCTAATAGATCGGTAATTTCTCTAAAGGCTTCCGATTGGATTTTGTAGTCAGGAGCAAACCATCCTACCTTCTCGCCCATCGCTGCTGCTGCACAAGCAATGTTCTGCATCATAGCGGTCTTACCCCATCGCCTACCGCAGCGAACTACAAAGAAGCGAGTAGAAGCATCAAAGGCTTCTTGTTGCCCTTTATGTAGGGTCGGCAGGTTTATGGGTTCTTTACTTTGTTTTGACTGGGATGCCATTGACTGTCCAATTGTTGTTTTCGGCATCAAATTGAACTTGATCGCCATACTTGCGAGGGGCTAACCTGGCAACTACCCATTTCCTTGCATCAACCTTTAATCTGGATCGGTTGATGTTCTCATGGTTAACCTTACCAGTAGGGTTGCCATCTTTGTCTAATAGTATATCGCTTTCAGTTCCATCAGCGATCTCTAATATTTCCTCGAAGTAGAAGTCGGCTTGATATTCTCTCGCCTGTGCGTATATGTCGGCAAATTCTTTATGCTTAAACAACCATGACATTACTGTACTTCTATGGGGCATTGATTCGTCATCTCGACAAATTTTGACTAAGCCATCTCCATTAGCAATTCTTTCACAGATTTTGATTGCTAATTCCAATGAATAGTCGGATGGTCTACCTACCTTGTTTTTACTCATAATCTTTAATAATGGGTGTCAGATAGGAAATAGCTTTTGACTATTTGTGGCATACAAGGACAGTTGTACCCTATCTGACAATGTCATATTAGCATAGGGTTAATAATTATGTCATTGATTATTCTTTAAATTCAGTTAATATCGGCTTACTTCCAATAGGAGTCTTATGGCTGAAAACCTTTATTACACCGATGAACAATTCATTGAAGTATGGAAAAGGCTAGGTAGCCCTTCCGATGTTGCCAAAGAATTAAGAATGGATGTGAGGTCTGCCTACAATAGAAGAAGGTCTATTGAGTTCAGGCTTGGCATTGATCTTCCTACATCCAAAGATCAAAGACTTAATCAAGTCAAAAAGATTAAAAAGATAGAGCAAACTTCTGGTCATGTCCGCAGGGGCATTGAAATTAAAGACAAAGGTAGAGTATTAGTATTTAGCGATGCTCACTTCCAACCTGGTGTTGTTACTCCTGCATATAAAGCCCTTTTGAAAATTATTAAGCAATTCAAAGGTGAGTTAAAAGCGATTGTAGCCAATGGAGATATGTTCGATGGAAGTCAAAATAGCGCACATAAGAGGATTCAATGGTCTCAGACCCCAACTGTCCGAGAGGAATTAGAAGCTACTCAAGAATTCATGGAAGGCATTGAAAAGGCTGCTTCTAAAAATACTCCCCTAATATGGTGTCTAGGTAATCACGATGCTAGATTTGAGACTTTCCTTTCTAATAGCGGTGCAAGTTCTTATGAAGGAATTAAAGGTTTTAGCCTAAAAGACCACTTCCCTCTATGGAAATCTTGCTGGTCATTCTATGTAAATGAAGATACCTGCATCAAACATCGGTGGAAGGGTGGATTTGGGGCTACAAGAGCCAATGCCCTGCAATCTGGGATCAACTATATCTGCGGTCACACTCACAATTTAAGTGTTTTCCCTGTCACCGACCTTAGTCCTGCATTTAACATGGGTACAAGATGGGGTGTCCAAACTGGTACTCTTGCTGATGTACATTCCGATGCCTTTGTACATTATACAGAAGATGCACCAGTTGATTGGCGATCTGGATTTGTATTATTGTCATGGGAAAATGGCAGAATGTTAATGCCAGAGATGATTATGGTATCTGGTGAAGATGAGTATGAGTTCCGAGGTTCAATACACAAGGTATAACCATGACTACTATTGTTGGCGATTGGGTTAATAAAGTATTAGTTTCGGATAGTCAGTTCTCCGATGAAGATACTGGTATCAAATACTTTGAAGAAAAGATTGTCGCAATAGATGGTGGCTGGTTAGGAGTTGCAGGAAATTGGAGTGATTGCGAAAAGGTGGTTGAGTACATCAACAAAAAGAGCAAAGTAAAACCAAAGCTAAAGCCAGATAGTTCTTTTATTAAATTGACCAAAGAAGGTCTTTTTTACTGCGGTGATGACCTGGAATGGGAAAGAGCCAAGACATTTATGGCTATTGGGTCTGGAGCAATGGCAGCCGAAGTATGTATGCGAATGGGTTTGACAGCAGAAGAAGCGGTGAAATGGGCTTGTAATGTAGACCTAAAAAGTCATGAACCCATTAAAACTTACAACTTATAGGTATCAATTTTCTATACATATTGATACCTATATGTATAAATTTATTAAAAATTCATGCACTTTGTATTATTAATGAGTCTTTAAATAACTTAAAGCCTTATTAATGAATCATTTAACATAATTTTTAAAGAGTTCTTTAATGCTGGATAAGTAAGAGTTAACCCAAAACTCACCAGCTTGTTTTACTTGCTCTAAAAAGGCTTCATACTGCTTATAAGTTTTTTCAAAATCGTACATAGCAATCTCCTTTAAGTTATATTGCATTGCACCATTTTATCTTTTTTTGTAAAGTTTTTAAACTTTTTTGTAAAGTATTATTCAATCAATTGTAAAGTTTTACCAAAATACAAGCACCAGGGCTATAAACATACAAAAAAATAATGTCACCCCATCATATTCATTCATTGAATTCGACTCCCCATCATAATTCCATCTGCGATCTTATCCCAATGATAACCTATTGATTCATTGGCAATTTCTAGAAGTTCTTCCTCAGTTATGTCATAGGTGGATTCAAACCGCTTGCGCCCAAGCCCATGCAATCCAGTATCTCCTCGATGGTGCTCTCTGCACAAAGGTATGACAGGGGAATTTTTTCTGGCTGAAGTTCTGCGGATGTGGTGAATTTCCGCAGGTGTTCCCTCTCCATATCCAAGAAAGAAGCAAAGGACACATCCAAATCTAGCGAGTTTGTCATAGTGTTCTTTTTCTTTTTTAGTTCCCATTTGGTTTATTTTGTTCTATCCATTGCTTAATAATGGATAAAAACCCTTCTCCAATTAATAATGCCATCGCATCTTTATCTAAAAAAAGTTCTGCATCGGCTGAACCATCTTCATTCTCTCGAACCACTTTGACTTCAATGTTCAATTTCAACTCCTTGTTCGGCTGCCCATGCCATTACATATTCTATGAATTCTGACATTTCTGCAATGGTTAAACTTGATGTATGACGAAAAACAATATCTACCCCATGAGAATCAATAGAAGGTAAAATTTCTATAGGTTCACCCCTGGCTCTTAGCCAACCAGCAGTAAGGAGTCTTTTCCATGTATCTACTTCTCTATATGATCCTGCCCATTCTACCTTTTTGGATATGGCTTGCATAATCGAGTGTAGAAGCGCATTTTGTTCGAGACTGCGGGTAGGTAGCTTGATCTCTACGATGTAGCCTTGTGGGGCTGTTTTGACCGCTTCTAGGGCATTTTTTCTAGCGACATCATGTGCCAAATAGAAAAGTTGTTTCATTTTGTGGCTAATAGGTACAAACCAATGTTGGAAAATGAGTAACCAGCATAGACCATTGACATTGCCAAATTGCCTTTATATCCCTGCTCAATTGAAATGTAAGCATAGATCAATCCAGTAACAATGATTAGCCAAGCACTCAAAAGGTTTTCCCACCCCAGACTTGTGATTCCAAATGTTTGATGTAAGAGTCCTGGTGCTCAATATGCTTTAGCAGCTTGTCATAAGCCAATCGCCAATAGTCTGCATCCATCTTGACTTTTTTTAATTCTTCTTGAAGTCGGTTCACTTCCATACTGTCCATTCCCCCCGATTCCCTTTTTGCCATTGTTCTACGAAAGATTGTTGCAATTTCATCCATAATTTGATTGTCCTTTCACCACGAATGTAAACCTGAAACTTTTTGAGACCCCAAGCCTTGCGGTAGGCAAGCAACTGCCTGACAGCGCATTGAAATTTATGCGATTCGACTTGGGTGGTATTCATACTGCCAGACTTCTTTTCTACCTTTGGTATGGGGATTGCAAACTAAAATTCTGCTCAAATATCGCTGTCTGCGAAGATAACAAAGTGCCATCGAGATTTGAGGGGCTTTAAGGTCGGTTTTTACAGCAATGTCATACAAAGTCAAAGGTGCTTGTTCAGCAATGAATATTGCTCTGACCTTGGATGCTGCGCCTTGCTTTTCCATCAACTACTCCTTGTAATAGGTTAATAATCTTACTTCTTTTTTTTATCTCTGGCATCCAGAATAAATTTTTTCATCTCAAAATAGCTACCAAATCTGGATTGTTGAGGATCACCACCACACTCAATGCGATAGGCTTCCTCGATTTGCTGATCAGTACCCAGGGGTAATTCTTTGGCTTTTTGTTGGGCTTGTTGAATCCAACTAGCTTCAAAAGACCGCCAACCTTTAAAAATGATGGTTTCCAAAACATCTGCCAATGGCATCTTGGCTAATTCAGCTTCTTTAATCAATCTTGCAAGAACTCTATCGGTTACTGGTGCTTTAAGCCTTTTCCTATAAACCAAAAAATCTTTCCAAAGATCAACACTTACACCTTCAGGTGTCTTTGTCTCTCTCTTTGTCTCTGTCTCTGTCTCTGTCTCTGTCTCTGTCTCTGTCTCTGTCTCTGTCTCTGTCTCTGTCTCTGTCTCTGGTATAGCATCTTGATAACACTCTGCTAGCACTCCGCTAGCAATAGAAAATAATCCCTTATCTATCAATGGTTTAAGACCGATAGTTACATCCTTTTCTGACCATCTAAGGCGAAAAGCTATTTCTTCTATAGACCCATCAAAAATACCATCTTTTGACTCACTTGCTAGCAACCAAAGCATAGGTGCTAGCGCCTTGCTAGCAATAGGCAAGCGAGAAAAATCTCTATCATCCAAAAGAGTTTTGTGAAGTTTTACCCAGGGTGGATTGCGATCTTTATAGTGCTGAAAGGATTGCCAGTTTTTAGGAATTAGCAGCATTGCTATCCCCCTCTACTGGGTTATTTTTGTTGTATTCGGCTTGTTCTATCAATTCTTGAGCATTTTTAATAACTGCTCTAAATTGACCTATGGTAAGCATTACTAATTGTGGTTCTGAATATTGCAGATCACCTACTGATTTAAAACAAATAAATCCTGTCTGACCTGCATAGACTTCGACCCCATCATGGGATGGAAATTCAAGCATTTGTTGTCCTTTTTTCTTCAAAAGTTATATGAGCATCTCGCTAATTTCTACTCAAAAGCTATTGAGTAGTTTTGTAATCATACTACTTTTTAATTTCTAACTCAGAAATTTTTACTAGGGATTTCCCTTGTCGAATGATTTCACCCCTATAGACATGAAGTTCATCGACCTGGGAGTCATCATCAAATAGTCCAGCTTGTACTAAAGCATCGAGCAAACTTTTAATGCGATTGTCAATATCAGATTTCCTGCGATCTTTGAAATGTAGGGTGGTTGTCAAAGACAACCTTTTGTTCCCAAAAGTAACCTTTTGTTGGCTCACTATATGAGCCACTTCTTTTTTAAACTCTCTGGCTGCCAGGGTAAGAAATCGCCTTGAACCAGCAAATCCCCAGTAGCTATTAACTGAGGGTGGCAAGGGCAAAATCAAGGTTATTTCGATCATGTCGCATTTTTGCACATAACTTGTTGCAGGTGTAATAGTTTTGTGTAATACTACTTGTGTCAACTTACGAAAGGGAGATAAAGATGTACAACAACAATCGCTATTATGAGCCAGAAGATGATGATTCAGATTTGCTGGATGATCGAGTTGCTGAACTCATGAAAGATGAATACAGCATTGAAAAGTATCACAACTTTGCTGAAGGTATTTCAGAAGCAAAAGAAGCAGATCGAGTCATCATTGAAGAAATGCTTTCCAAATCTCATGCTGATATGGACTTTGAAGCCCTGGGTCGCAAACTATGGTCTATGGCTTATGAGTACATGGAAAACTATGCAATCAGTCATGCAGAAGAAAACTTAGCATCAGGTTATTTAGATTAATCATCACTTAAGGAAATAAACATGAAAACTTTTAATGAACTTCGCAAAATCAATGTCAATGAGCACACCGAAAAGAAAGGTCGATTTACTTATCTTTCTTGGACATGGGCTGTAGATCAGCTATTGCAAAATGATCCATCTGCTACCTGGACTTTTGGCGATCCAGTTTACTTTAATGAAACTATGATGGTCTTTTGTACTGTCAATGCTTTTGGCAAATCTATGACCTGCCAGATGCCAGTTATCAATAATCAGAATAAAGCTATCCCTAATCCAAATGCTATGGATGTGAATACAGCGATGATGCGCTGCTTAACCAAGACAATATCACTTTTTGGTCTGGGTCTGTACATTTATTCTGGAGATGATCTGCCCTTTGAAGATGAAAAAGAGCCAGTAGATACTGCGCCATATATCAAAAATATTATGAAATCTTTGACTATGGATGAGTTAAAAAATAACTACATCGCAGCAGTTAAGGCTTGTGGCACATTAAAAGAATTGGAGCAAGCCAAAGACATTCGCAAGAATGAATTAGTGGCGGTGCAATCATGACCGACATATTACAAGGCACTCCAGAGTGGCATCAGCTTCGCCTGGGTAAAGTGACTGCATCCAGGGTGGCTGACATCCTGGCTAAGACTAAAACTGGTGTTTCTGCAAGTAGGGGTAATTACCTAATTGAATTGGCAATTCAAAGGGTTACAGGTCAGATTGAAGAATCCTATACTAATGCTGCTATGGCATGGGGGACTGAAACTGAACCGAAAGCGAGAATGGCTTATGAGGTATTTAATGATGTCCTGGTTGAACAAGTACCTTTTGTGGATCATCCCACCATTAAAGGCTTTGGTGCTAGTCCTGATGGGCTGGTTAATATTGATGGGCTTTGTGAAATCAAGTGTCCCAATTCTGCAACTCATTGGTCATATTTAAAATCTGGTGAGCCACCCAATAAATACTTTATTCAGATGCAAGCCCAGATAGCTTGTACTCAAAGAGATTGGAATGACTTTATTTCTTTTGATCCCAGGATGCCAGAGAAAAGTCGATTGTTTGTGAAAAGGGTTTTCCGAGATGACAAGTTCATTGGCATCATGGAAGATGAAGTAAAGCAGTTTTTGGAAGAAGTAGATAGAGAAACCGAACTCATGTTAAATCGGCAAATTTAATCAAGGATAAATCATGGCATCAGTAAATAAAGTAATCATTGTGGGCAACCTGGGTAAAGACCCTGAACTTCGCAGCTTTCCAGATGGCAGCCCAGTTTGTAACATTTCTGTAGCTTGTACCGAAAAATACAAGGATAAGCAGGGTGAGCAAAAAGAAGTAACTGAATGGGTCAATGTAGTCTTTTTTGGGAAACTGGCTGAAATCGCTGGTGACTATCTTAGAAAAGGCAGTTCGGTCTATGTTGAAGGCAAATTAAAGACTGAGAAATACACCGACAAAAATACTGGAGTAGAGAAGTACTCTACAAAGGTCATAGGCAGCACTATGCAGATGTTAGGGGGTAAGCCTTCAGATGATTCAAAACCTTCTCAAAGCCCTCAAAAAGCAGTCAATTTAGCCGATTTAGATTCCGATATACCTTTCTAGGAGAGAACCATGAAAAAATATGCAATCGCAGCAGCTTTATTTTTTGTAGTAGGTCTTGCTTCAGCCCAGTATGCAAATTGCTGGCAGCAATATGTGTGCGGTGGTGGTGGCTGCCATTGGGTCACTATTTGCAGGTAAAATGAACATGGAGTCCCTAGTCGGGAGTGGTACACCCAAAAACTACCTTCTGGTGCAATGCCAGACCTTTCGTGAGGTTAGGGACTCCACCCATGCAAAAAAGCAACAACCTATTGCAGATGTATTATATCTATGTAATACTATGAATGTAGTCTGATAACCACGAAAGGAAATCAAAATGAATATTGTTGAAATCTATCTTCAGCCTGAAAGATATAACCCAAGAGTGCAAGCCATAATTCCTGGCTGCTGGATGGCAGTTAGAAGTGATGGTAATGAATATCCAGTTTGTGCTGAATACTCAGCCAGCAATGCGGAAGAAGTATTTGCAATGATTAATGATTCACAATCAAGACTTGGCAATTAACCATGTACTACATCTATGACGAACTCGGTATGCTTATGCGAAAAGTTCGTCATAAAGCAGAAGCAAAGCAGCTTGTCAGTATTAGAGATGGATGGTCTTATGTCTTTGTCAAGACCAAAAAGAAATCAATTAAGTCTTATAACTTTGCACCAGCACCTTTTTGAAAGGAAATGAAATGTTTTTAGATAGATTAGAAATTCCAGCCTGGGTTGAATGGGTAGGAGTCATTGCGATGGGTATTGTCTTTGGTTGTATGTTTGCCCTATCAATATGAAAGGTAATGAAAAGCCTTATGCGCTGCGAGTCCAATCCAACATAGGCGAGGACTTGTTTGAAATGTATTGTGAAAGACAAGGTTATACATTTAATCGAATTGGTTTTGATGAGCAAAAAGGCTTTGTTGCAAACTTTTTTAAATTAAGCCCAATTATTAGGAATTTGCCTGACTATGTTGTCAATGCAGGTTCTAAAACTTTTGTAGTGTGTGTTAAGGGTACTGCCAACTTTAAGCAAAAGGAATTTGAATTATTGCCAAAGATGGTGGAGTGTTTTAGTTCGGAAGATGCGCCCCTGGTCTATGCTTTTTGTTTTCAGACTGAGCCAGTTCCGATTTTTGTTTTTCCCAATAGGATCATAGAGTTATACAACAACTCGATTGATGCTAAATGGGATGATGGTGTAGTACATCGAAACTTAAATATCAAGGAGCAATCATGAATGAATATATTTGGACAGCAGCAGGTACAAACATTGAAGAAAGATGGATCAAGCAGTATGGCTGGATTCGCCCATCAGACCTTCCAGAGTACAAAGAAAAGTGGAAATATTTTCAGGAATTGCCATTGAGAAATCTAGATGACAAAGCCAAAGAGCAGTATGAATTGGCATTAAAAAAAGCAAAGGTAGTTCGCATTAAATGACCCCAGATGAATGTCTTGCTTTTGCAGGAATCATTATTTTGGGATTTATAGTAGCAACCATTCTTCACTTTAGGGACAGCAAAAAATGAATGATATTAGCGATCAAATAGTAAAAGTTAGAAAATTAATTAACCAATTGGAGATGTTAAATGCCAATCCAGCTTTAGCTGGTAAGCAGCAGCTTTATGACAAAGCAATTGAATTAGATGTTTTGGTACAAAATATTATTATGCAAGTTGCTGATTATGCTTAAAATACAATTTTTCACGAAAGGTATTATATGACTTGGAATGTTCGATTGATGAAGATGTACGATGAACCTGATGAGGTTTATTTTGAGATGCGAGAGGTTTTCTACAATGAAATGGGAAAGCCTTTAGGTCATACTGCTGCGGTTGTTGGCGGTCAAACCATTGATGAGATCGAGCACTACCTAGGTTTTATGAAAGAAGCATTGACCAGGCATATTCTGGATGAGAGAGACTTTCATCAAAAGGGTGGTGAAAATGAGTGAAGCGAAAGCCCTGGCTGATAGGCTAGAAGAACTCTATATCGGTCTGCATATCACCGAAGCAGCCCATTTATTGCGCCAATTAGAATCAGAAAATGAAGCCCTCAAAAAGCAAAACAATTATCTGATTAATTTGCCTTTGATGAATAACATCCGAGAGCAGCAAAAATGACTACTTTCACTACTGAAGATAGGGAAAAGGCAGAAAAAGAACCTATTCCTTTTGCTGGTCATGCTGATCTATCAAAAAAGGATGAGGAAGTCTGGCATTTTTCATTGGATGCTACCAATGGTGAAACTAAGATAGAAATTAAAAAGACTTGGGAATTCTAGCGACCAGAAATCTTCTTGATTTTTTGTTCTAGTTCCCAATCTTCTCTGCACTCAGCAGAGCAAAATCTACCTTCTGGAATCAATTCATTACAACAAAGGCAATGCCCAGTATAGGGATGCCTTTTTTTATTCCTGATTTCCGCTATTGCCATTTCTCTATGAAGTTGTTCGGTATCGCTGGCATCGTCAAAAATATCACTCATGCCAGAGTTCCACCTACATTTTCATAGTATGCTTTTAAATAGCCCATTAAATTGGTATGTTGTCCATAAGGACTATTAGGCATAGATGCCCAGATGCGATTAGCTTTAATGATGGCTTCTTCAAAATGACCTTGATTAATTAATTGATCTGCTCCGACCTCTTTAAGCAACTCCAGGGCAATGCAATCTTGGGAGTGAGGGGAGAAGTCAGGCAAACTCAATTGCGCCTTGTAGAAGTCGTAATTTCTCTCTAGGATTTGATATTTACCTGCTGCTGTAGATGTAATTCCTGCTGCGGTAATATGTTTTCTAGGGTGGTCTTTATAGCTTTGAAAAAGAGTTCCACCATAAAGAACATTGTAGCCATTATCAGAATGGGCTAATAAATCTCTGCCAATTTCAGAGAACCCAATAGTCTTAAGCAAGGCTACTTCATTATTGGTCATTTCAAGCCTAATTGCTGATTAACAAAATCTTGAAGGGATTCTAGTTGTTGGGTTGTTGCAGCGCATTTTTCAACAAATTGTGGGTCGGTGGGAGTGCCATCAACTCCTGGGGTACTTTGGCTGGTGCTGGACAGTTTACTGCTACTGGGGTAGTGCATCCCACCATAATAAGACTTAATGCGAGACAGCTTATTCTCGTAATCATTTGTCACCTGCTTGGTAATAATTTGTTGTTGAACTAAAAGGTCTTTATTGTGCTGCTCTTGAACTTTGCCTTCTGCTTCTACTTTTTCCTGGTAAGCCACCAGCTTAAGATGATATACATAACACCCACTACAAAAGCTAATGAATAGACCCAGAGCAATAAAGAGAACTTTGAACCAAACATTAGGCTGCATTTCCATCTCTTTCAGTAGCAGCTTGAGAGCCAACATAGACACCACCACCGCCTAAAATTGCGCCTAACCCCATGCCAAATCCAGAAAAATCAATATTGTGGTTATAAAGAGTATGAATAAAACCAAGAACAACAATCGACAAAATCCCCAAAAAAACTCCAAACCTCGCAATACACCAGGTGTGATTATCATTTTGTGTAAGTATGTCAATAAAAAACTTTTTCATTTTTCCGATTGTTTTATTAATCGCTTATTGGCTTTTTTAATAGCCTTCTTTTTGGCAGGTACAAACTTGACTTCGATAGGGTGATGGGAATTTTCTTCCTTTTTAACCTTCGGTTTGCGAGTAGTAGCCTTTTTTACCAGTTCTTTTTTAATTTCAGGTGCTACAGGGAAATCTGGAGTTTTAGGTTTCTTTTTGAGTAAAGCGCAGATCATTTTAAACATTATGATTTATCCATTTTGGTATCAAGTTTTGTCATAATTTGGTCTAATATGTGCTCAATTCTTGATAGCCTATAGTCCAAATCTGCTTTTTTTACATAGTCATTGGGAAGCATGACTTCTAAACTTTTTAAATCTCTAGCTAAAATAGTTTGATTTTTAGCTAAATTATCTTGACTCTTTGAAATGCTATTAACCCAATAGCTAATAACACCACCACCAATAAAGTAGACCAGAGTCAAACCAGCGAAGATAGCTTCCCAAGACATGATTATGCAGCAGCAGCTTCAGCAGCAGGAGCAGCTTCAGGAGCAGCTTCAGGCACTTTAATTTGAGGAGCAGCCTGGGCTTGCAAAGGGGCTACCAGGTGAGCAACTTCTTCATAAGGCTTCTTAATTAAGAACTGAAAAAGGGCTTCTACTAAGTCTTGAGTCAAATTAATTTGGTTCATTTTTTTCCTTTAAATTAGGGCATCATTGCCTGAAATGATTATATTATGAAACTAAAAAAATGCTGTGATAATAATTACTCCTGAACCACCAGCAGCACCAGCAAAACCATTTGTTCCAGCAGTACCACCAGCACCAGCAGCACCTACAGCATAACTATATGTCGCAGCTAATGTGCCACTAATGTAGGCTTCAATATAGCCACCAGCAGCCCCACCTGCTCCAGCATATTGATTAGTTGCATTAGGATTCCATGCTCCACCACCGCCACCAGCACCAGTATTAGTTACTCCTGCATTTGGGTTTCCATTACCAAAAGCACCACCACCACCGCCACCAAAGGGACTAGATGCTCCAATACCTGATTGGACATAAATACCATTTGAACTTGAACCTGTAGCCCACAAACCACCTACTGAACCTGCTTGACCTTGAAATCCTTGACCAGCAGCACCAATATTGATTACAGTTGCGCCACCAGAACCAGAATAAATTCCAGCACCACCACCACCATAAGCAATTAATAGTGATCCAAAAGTAGTATTACCACCAGTTCCACCTGTTCCAGCAGTACCATTATTTCCTGAACCACCACCGCCACCACCGCCACCTATCATTTTGATAAACAAATAAGAGCAATTTGCAGGGACAGTATAAGTTCCGCTACCAGATGTATAAGATGTAACTTGTGGAGCAGAGGACATCATAGCCCCTTGAACTTTAGTAAGTGCCATTATTCATATACCTCTGGTGTATTACCCTCTGCCAACCATGCTTGATAATCCTCATAGTCGGTGTTTAAAAACATTGGCGGTTTTGGGTCTGGTGGTGGAACTAATAAAGAATGTGAAGTTGAACCATCTTCATAAGTAACAACTTTATATGGAGTTTTTTCCCTGCCAGCCAAATAATAGGATATTGTCATCATAGCTCCGCACTAAATCCCATGTAGGAAGTTTGATTTCCATTTGAATATAAATTATATGCAATACCTTGAGTAGCACCACTAACTGTCACACTTAAATTAGCTGCATTAGTTCCAGAATTGCCTGAATCTGCTAATGCGCTTGGAACTTGTCCAACACCAGCACTATTTTCCCCCAAAAATAAATTGGCAGCAGAAAAATCCATAGCTGTTGGGGCAACCCTTAATGTTACTGGATAAGGTACAGTAATTCTTAATGCAGATGAACTAAAAGAACTTCCAAGACCATAAATGTTGTAATTAACTGTAGGTTTTATTCTGTAATAATATCTTTGACATTGAATCAATTGTCTTGAATATTCTAAATTTTCATAGTTTGTTGCAGTTGTTCCAACTTCAAACTGAACTCCAGTAAGATAAAAATAAGCACCATTTGTTCCAACAATTTGAGGTTGTCCTGTATAACCATTGTAAAAGGTTGTACCCCATGTACCTGTAGTAGTGGTTGAATATGTAGAGCCATTACCTAAAGACCAAGCAATAATCATTCCAGCAGCATTAGTAGTAACCCATGTGCCTTGTCCTGCTGTGGGAGCATTGATTACTACAGAAACATAAGTCCAAGTATTAGCAGGAATTGTATAAGCAAAATTATAAAAATAAGTTCCTGGTTGATTTTGTACTCCACCACCATAAGTCCCTGCCGAACTTGCGTAAACCCAAAAAGACAAAGTACAAGTTTTAGCATTGGCAGTTCCCCAACCCAAATCTTGAATTGTAGTACCTTCAACAATTTGACCTAAACCAAAGAAATCACCTGCTCCATAGGTATAGTTTGTATTTCCTGTAACACCTACATATTTTGTAAATCCTGCTGGTGGAGTTATTGAACCAGCATTTTGCTGGACATTAAATTTGTTTGTTTGTGTATTGTAGGTATACCATCTATCTACATTGTATGTACTACTAGCAGGGTTAGTAATTTGTGCGCCATTATTCCTTTGGTCAATAAGCATATTGCCATTGATGATTCTATTCTTAAACCCTGTACTTACTCCAGCAGAGCCTAATTGAGAAAGGATGTTTGATGTTGTCATTTAATTTCCCATTTATACAAACATTGACCAACTCATATTAACTATAGTAGTTGAACTAATTGAACCAGTTAATACTGCGGTATTCCCATAAGGTACAGATTGAATAACTCCAGATTGAGCAGTACCAGCAGCAGTCCAAGAACCAGTACCATAATTACTACCATTAAAAGGTTGAGTAAGACTCATGCTTGAACCAGTAATACCACTACCACTAAGAGTTACAAAAACATGAACTAATCTACCAATTTTTACATAGTTGGTTGTAGCTGTATATGTACCGCTAAATCCTGTAAGAGTTGGAGTATAAGTTCCAACTTCATAATCATTTAATACTGCTTGTGTGCCACCGCCAGGGTTAGCAGCAAAAGTAATACCAGTTTGAATATTAGTAGTTCCACCTAATGTCAAATTAGATGCCAAATAAGTAGAGCCTACTGATCCAGTAGTTGCAGGAATAGCATTGAGTACTGAACTAACATAAAAACTAATAGTAGTAATTAAATCACCAGAAGTCGCACCTGAAGTCAAAACTACAGTTGTGCCATTACTAGCGGTGTAATCAGAAGAACCCAGTAAAACACCATTGCGAAATACTTCAATAAATCCTGCTGTATAACTTGGGGGTGTAAATGTTGTTTGTCCAGCAGTCGCAGTAAATTCAGTTTGAGTGCGATAAGCTGTAGTAGTTACACCAGATGCAGGAATACCCAAATATCTAGCAGAAATATTGTTTGTGCCAGTAGGGGGAGCAGCACTAAAAGTCAGGGTATTGCCAGATACACTATAAGTACTTGGGTCTTGCAAAACACCTGATATAGCTATTAAAACTGATGCAGTATTGGCTGGTGCTACAGAAGTAGTAAAAGCGGTGGTAGAGCCATTTCCTGAAAAGGTATCAGTTAGAAAAGCTACTTGTGTAGGTTGATTGCCAATATAAGACATTACATACTCCAAACTGCATTTGCTACAGCCTGAACTTTAGGGTCTTGGTTAGCTAAATCATCACCTACATTTAAAGTCCATCTTTCATAAGACTCTGACAAAGGTGTGCCATCTTCAATAATTCTAGTTGCTTGGCGAACTTGAATAATATTGCTTTCAAGAACTTCAATTTTGTCAATGACAATTTTTTTTTCTAAAGACATTTTTATTCCCTATGAAGTTGTAGGATAAGTTATAGAAATGGATATAAAAGAACCTGCTGTAGTACTTAAATCACTTGCAACCATAGATGCCATACCAGTTGCAGCAGCAGTAATTTTATACATATGAATTTGAGTACTACTATCATTTCCTAAAACTCCAGAAAGAGTAATTACATTTGATGCTAGTGATGAAAAAAATCCAGAGTTTGCTGATAACCAATATAAAGCCCCACCTTGACCAGCAAAAGGTAAATTACCAATATACAAAGTGTTTCCATTAACCGAATTACCAGTACCATTTAATGAAACATCTATCATACAAGTTACCATTTTGCCAACTTTTACATAATATCCAGATTGATATGCGTAACTAAATGTGCATCCTGTTGCAACAAATGTAGGATTAAAGTTTCCATATTCATAATCATTTAATACTTGATTATTTAATGCGCTAGTTTTATTAAAAATGACACCAGCATCCGCAGTTAATATTTGAATATTGCTAGTAATCTGCGGATTGATTAAGGTTGGAATGGTTTGTAATACTGGGTTTCCTGTACCTGTAGGATTGTTCATCTGAGATTGACCTACAGTACCATTGCTAGGTGCAATTGTATTTGTTTGTAAACTTGTATATTCAACCCAAATATTGTTTGTTCCGCTTGCAGGAGCAGAAGTAAAAGTTAAAGTAGAACCAGATACTGAAAATGCTGAAGATGGGTTTTGTGGAACATTGGCTACAAATACTAGAATTTGCGCTGCACTTACAACTGGTACAGGCAATGTAAAAGTAGTGGTTGATCCATTGCCTGAAAAATAGGCAATCTGAGGAGCATACTGCTGGATGGTTAAATTGTTTCCAATATATGACATATTAGGTAATCTGTAAGCAAGAAAGAATAGCATCCATAGAAGAAGCTGCGCTAGACACTACAGTAAAAGCATCTCCAGTATTTAATACAATTTTTCCATCTGCACCAAATAAAGCTAAAGAACCACCGACAGGTACAGTCGCATTGTTAACTACATAATAGTTTGTAGCAGAAGCAGTAATATAGGCACTTACAGTAATGGGGCTGGTAGTTGTATTGGCTAAAGTCATACCAATGACAGTAGTTTGTGTCGCTGATCCAGCAGTCACTAAGACTACAGGGGTTGTCCCTACAGACTTACTGACATATCTAGTAAAAGTATTAGTTGCCATTTATTTTCCTTAACCTAAAGCAATTGCCATCGCAACCGCAGTTCCAGCAGGATCAGAGCCTACTGTATTATAAGAGATTGTAACCGCAGCCGATCCATTAAATGTAGAGCCTGGTGCTGCTCCAGTACCAAGAGCATTGATTGTTAAAGCATTGGTTGTACTGATTGTTCCGCTAATTGCACTACTTGGAATGGTAGTGGAAGCAGTCATTGTTCCAGTACCATTACCATAGACATATCCAGTAAGGCTATTTGCGCCTGTACCACCACTCGCTGCACCTAAAGTACCTGCCAAAGTTACCGCACCAGTTGTCGATGTATTAGGTGTTAGACCTGCCAAAGAAGTCTGGAATGAACTGACAGTCGCAGCACCATTAGAAGCTGCGGTAATCTGACCTTGTGCATTGACAGTAATGTTTGCATTGGTATAAGAACCAGCAGTAACCGCAGTATTGGCAAGAGCAATAGTGCCAGTAGTAGTAATTGTTCCACCAGACAAACCAGTACCAGCAGTAATTGAAGTTACTGTACCGACTGAGATTGATCCACCCAGGCTGGTAGAAGTGCCATTGATGGTGATAGAAGAATTGGCTAATTGAGCATTAGTAATAGTGCCTGAAAGCGCAGTAGTTGGAATGGTTGTTGAAGCTGTCATAGCCCCAGTTCCATTTCCATATACATAACCAGTTAGAGTAGTTGCTCCAGTACCACCAGATGCAGCCCCTAATGTTCCAGCTAAAGTAACTGCGCCACCTGTAGCGGTTGTAGGTGTTAACCCTGATAAAGTGGTTTGGAAGCTAGTTACTTCACTTGTGCCATTAATTGCAATAGTGATTGAACCTGCGCCATTGGTAATCGAAATACCTGTACCAGCAGTCAAAGTAGTTCTGGTAAAACCAGTACCATTTCCAATGTCTATCTGACCATTGGCAGGAGTGGATGTTAGACCAGTACCACCATAAGCAATGCCAAGAGCATTGGTTAAATTAAGGGTTGGTAGACTCCAGACTCCAGTAGAGTTGACTGAGCCTAATAAATTATTGGCAACTCCACCATTGTAGAAACTAAGTCCATCTGCACCGCCAACACTAATGCGACCATTACCAGTAGAGTAATCAACAACAATACCATCGGTATAAGTACCACCATAAGTACCAGTAGAGTACAAGCCATTACTGACAACTAAAGAAGTACCTGTAGCAGCACCCAATACTGGGGTTACTAAAGTTGGACTATTAGAAAATACTAAGTTACTAGATGTAGTTCCAGTTGCGCCTGAAGCACTATATCCAGTAATGTTGTTAAAGGAAGTGATGCTTGCGGTAGATGCTCCAGTACCGCCATAAGCGACAGCCAGGGCATTAGTTAATGTCAAGGATGTTGCGCTGGCAACACCTAAATTTGGAGTCACTAATGTTGGGCTGGTAGCTAAAACAACCGATCCAGTTCCAGTAGTAGAGGAAGAAGATGCAGCAGTTAACTGACCCTGGGCATTGACAGTAAAGTTGGCAATGTTATAACTTCCTGCGGTGACAGTAGTATTTGCAATAGCAGCAGTTACCGCAGTCGATCCATTATAGGAAGTTCCAGAAAGCCCAGTTCCCAGGGTTAAAGCAAATAAATTACCACCTAAAGCTACTCCTGAAATAGTCGAATTAGCCAATTGAGCATTGGTTATTGTTCCAGACAATGCAGTAGTAGGAATGGTAGAAGATGCTGTAAATGCGCCTGTACCATTACCGATAACATAACCAGTTAAAGTTGTAGCACCTGTACCACCATTGCTTACTGGCAGAGTTCCAGTAACACCTGTAGATAAGGGTAAACCAGTAGCATTAGTTAAAGTAAGGGAAGTAGGTGTATCTAGATTAGGAGCAATTAAAGAAGCATTGCTTTGTCTTACAAAGTTTCCTGATCCAGTACCAGTATATTCACTATTGGTTAAATGGTAATACTGGTTCGCTGAACCACCCTGTAAGCCACCCAATCCATCATGCAAAGTAACCAATGGAGTAAGCACATTAGAAGCATATTGAGTGCCATTGTAAGCAGCAGTTACAGTAGTATTTGCTGTAGAAGTTGTAAATCCAATACCGCCTAAAGAATCAGTTACATTAATATTGAAAGCTGGTTGTGTAGTTTGTACTACATAAAGCCCATAATTCGGTGTAATGTTAGTAATATTTGGAGAAGTTACTCCAAATAAATTATGCCAAAGACTACCATTTACAGCAGTTTCATTAGCATAAGTACTAGGGACAGTAATAGTTACTGAAGTGTTAGATGCTTTAGCAGTAATCTGATAAAGACCTTGTGGGGTTTCTAAATAATCCGCTACAGTATTTGTAGCTGAAGCTACTGCGGTACTAAAGAAAGAAGCAGAAGAAGTTACAGTTCTAGAAGTTCCAGTACCAGTTGTTGTTAATGTAACACTTGTAGCGGTTGATGGAATGACTTGATAAGTATTTCTAGTAAATGTAGTAGTTCTACCACCAGCAGTAGAGTTAACACCAATATAAATGTCAAAAGTCCATTGACCAGCATCAAGAATAGTTCTTCCCAATACACCAGATTGCAAACCAATAGCTGCAATAGTATTGTTATTAGGATTGGATGATGCAGTTTGTGTACCACCTGCAGTTACTGGAGTAGTTGCAAGAGTGATAATTGGCAGCACATTGTTTGTGCTTGTGCCAGTAATAAGGGGAGTTGCGTTCCAAAATGAAACACCTTGACCTGCGCTACCACTTGGAGTGTTATTTACATTGACCCAGGCTGAACCATTCCATCCTAAAAACTGACCAACTGTAGCATCAGCAACAGCCACATCAGTTAAGTTTTCTAATGGGAAGCTGCCTGATGAACCTAAACTAATAGAAGTACCACCGACAGTAATAGAACTATTGGCTAGTTGTGCATTGGTAACTGTCCCACTAAGTGCAGTAGTAGGAATAGTGGTACTGGCTGTCATTGTGCCTGTACCATTGCCATACACATAGCCTGTCAAAGTGGCTGCGCCTGTACCGCCATAAGTAGGAGTAATGACAGAACCATGCCAAGTACCAGTTCCGATTGTGCCGACAGTTGTTAGGCTTGAAGTAACAATGGAAGAAGGCAGGGTTGTACCAGTTAAATTGGCAGCAGTTAAGTTAGTTAAATTTGCACCAGATACCGCACCGAATAATCCTGACCAAGTACCTGTAGTAACATTTCCAGTAGTGGTCAAGCTGGTTGATCCAGCTAAAGGACTAGCACCAATTGAATTGTAGGAAATGGTATGAGCAGTTGAACCATTGAATACTACTGGGGAAGCATCTCCAGTACCGCTAGTATTGAAGGTTAATGAATTGGTAGTATTGGCAGTAATTGTTCCAGAACTACCTAAAGCAACTGTCACCCCATTATAGGTAACTGAACTATTGGCTAACTGAGCATTGGTGATAGTGCCACTCAAAGCAGTTGTAGGAATAGTTGTAGAAGCAGTAACTAGACCACTTCCATTGCCATAAATATAACCAGTATAGTTGTCTAAGGTTAAATTGCTGGTAGCTTCTAAAGTGGTAAATTTACCTGTAGAAGCTGAAACTGATCCAATAGGAGTGCTATTCAAACTATCAATGGTTAATGCAACACCTTGAATAAAGCCACCAGTAATCGCTACTGAATTGGCATTTTGAGTGCTCATTGTTCCCAAGCCAGTAATGGCAGTATTTGGGATGGTAGTAGATGCGGTCATGGCTGAAGTGCCATTTCCATAGACATAACCTGTCAATGTAGTCGCACCAGTACCGCCTGAAGCTGCTCCTAAAGTACCAGCTAAAACAATGTTTCCACCAGTTGCAGTACTAGGGGTTAATCCTGATAGTGAAGTTCTGAATGAAGTTACTTCGCCACTTCCATCGACAGCAATAGTAATTGCTCCGACACCATTAGTAATGGAGATACCAGTTCCAGCAGTTAGAGTGGTTCTAGTAAATCCAGTTCCATTGCCAATATCAATTTGACCATTAGCAGGTGTAGCACTTAAACCAGTACCGCCATTAGCGATTGGCAAGACTCCAGTTAATGCGCTGACAGGAATGGTTGTAGAAGCACTAATTCCACCAGAATTATTGGAATATACATAACCTGTATAGTTGCTTAGAGTAACTGTACTATTGGCTTTTAAAGTGGTAAAGGCAGCAGTAGAAGGTGTTGTAGAGCCAATTGGAGTATTGTCTAAGCTATCTAAGGTAAAGCTAACACCTGAAATAGAACCACCAGTAATGGAGACATTATTGGAGTTTTGTGTAGACATAGTGCCAAGACCAGAAACCTGGGTATTGGCAATTTCAATAGTGGTATTGGAAACTGCTGTAACTTGACCTTCTGCATTAGTTGTAAATACAGGGACAGTTGAAGCAGAACCATAAGTTCCAGCCGATCCTACTGGTGTAATCGAAATGGTTACAGGTGCAGAACCATTGTAAGAAGTTCCAGATAAACCAGTTCCAATAGTTAAAGAATAAGGACTAGCTGCGGTAATTGTTCCAGAGCCACCCAGGGCAACATTCACACCATTGTAGGTAACTGAATTATTGGTTAATGCGCTATTTGGAATATTGCTTAAGGTATTGGTAGAACCACTAATTGAAGTTCCAACCAAGGTTGTCAGGGTATTCCCTAATGGCACATTGGTAGAACCAATAGTGATCGAAGAATTAGCAAGCTGACTATTTAAAATAGGCGAATTAATCTGGTCAGCATTAATGCTGATTGGGCTATTAGATGCGCTAGTTATTTGTCCTTGGGCATTGATAGTGATTGAAGGGACAATTGCAGCAGTACCATAAGAGCCTGAACTTACTCCAGTATTGGTAATACTAAATTGAGTGCCAGTAAGGGTTAACCCTGTACCAGCAGTATAAGTGCCATAACCTGCAAATTGTGTCCAAACAATAGGAGTGACATTGATTGTGCCAATTTCAGGAGCAATAACTACCCAACCAGTATTGGCATATAAAGTGCCATTTTGTACAAAGGTTGCAGAGCCAGGTACTTGTACCCAGGCTTCCATATCAGGCGATCTTGCCCAAGTACCAGAAGAAGCAATATAAATACCATTGAGGGCATTATTTGATTCATTCTTGACGAGAACTCGATCACCAGCTAGGGTAGTGTACCCATCAATAGTTTGCAGCCCTGAGAGGGTTATAGGGGCTGTAGTAGCAACTTGACATTCGGCTTTATAGTTAGAAGTCGAAATAGAGTCAGCATAAGCCTTGTTTACCAGGTCAGTAGGGTTTACAGGTACATCAATAACTTGACCTGTAAGAGTCTGCATATTCTGGAATGATGGTGAATAAAGGGTATTATTCAAACCATAAATTTGAGCAAAAGCATTTGCAGTACCAGCAGTCATCAAGTTGGTAACAAAGTCACCACGATTCCATGCTCTAGGTGTAGTATTTTCTTGACCTCTAATTACAGTCAATACATCACCAGTAATATTGGTACATGAAACAATCTCAACAATGAGACTATTTGTAGAATTTACAAGGGTTAAAGTAACCGCCTGATTTGCTGAAGGCGCAGGGAAGTAAGCCCCTGTACCAGCAGCTACATAAATAGTTGTATCGGTACTGGCTACAGGTAGCGCAAGAGTGGTTTGCGCTTGGTTAGCAAATAATAGTGTTGGCATGGCAAACCCTTTTTAACACTATTAAAGAATACTATAAGTATCGGCTGCTGCACCAGTAAATTTAATGGTTGTTACAGGAAAATTTAAAACATAATAAATCTGACTTGTTTCAGTTCCAGTAGGAGTTACTGCGCTGTAAAAGGTTGCGCCATTATCTAAAGATAATTGAATGGCTCTACCACCAGCAGCAGAATTGAGAACAATAGTTGCTGGATAAACAACATTAGGAACTGCTACAGTAGCGGTTGTTCCAGTAAGAGTGCCAGTAATAGGGCTACCATAGTTATAAGTCATAATGTTTCCTTAATATTTAATGCAAGTAAGAATTGAAATATTGATAGGTCTTGATTCATTTCCACCTGCTGAACTTGTTGTGCCACCTAAAGAGAATCCATGATTGTGACCTGAGTCATAAACTCCAGTTGTTGCGGATTGTGTTCTGTAACTATTTGTAGTGTTATGTGCTGCATAAGCTGTACCAATAGCAGAACCAGGTTGATCTGCCCAAAGAGAACATTGATTACCATTCGCATCAATATAAGTATGATAGTGACTTGGGTCTTGAATATTTGCACTTGCTACACTTGTAGTACCGCTTCCACTCCAAGAATGAGTGTGAGATAAATTTTGATTGCTTTGTACAGTACCAATTGCTCTTGATGGATCAATACCATTTCCATTGTCTAATGATCTTAAGAAATATCCACCATATTGAGGAATTCGGAAATTGGTAGAACCATCACCTGTACTAAAGCTGCCATATTGACCAGCTTGCCAAGCAGAATCAGAAATAATATTTCCACTAGATTGTGCAAAAGTCCACAAAGCAGCATAGGTAGTTCTTGATACTAATTGACCTTCTGCAATCAAATATCCAGTAGGTGCTGTAGTTGCAGGGAACTGGACAATAGCACCAGTTGGAACTGCTGCCACAAAAATACCAGTTGCAGGGTTTTGCATTACAAAAGCACTATATTCTGGACTCCAGTTAATCTGGATTGGATAGCCACGAGCAGGAATATCACCAGCAACCAGGGCAGAATTATTGCCCTTGACAATAGGATAAGAACTTTGAATTGTTGAACCCAAAGTTAAAGTCAAAGTTGCAGCACCAGTATTTGCAGTCAAAGCACCCAATACCAAATTTAAGCCATCAGGAATGGTGGTTAGATTTGAGCCTACAGTTGCAGTCAAAGCATTTGCTGTACCGCCCACATCTGCATAAGAATAAGTACCTGCTTGTAATTGTTCGGTTTGCACCAAATCACTCATTACACCAGCAGTATCAAAATGTCCTACGACATCATTTAAAACAAAAGGCAAAGCAGTAGTGCCTTCTTGACCCCTGATTACAGTTAAAGTATCGCCTGATCTAGAAGTGCAATTGCAAATTTCATAGACTGTAGGAGAAGAAACACTATTTAAAGTGACTTTAAATTGTTGACCAGTAGTAGGATTTGGGAATTCAGAACCAGTACCAGGAGCAACTGTAATAGTAGTTTGTGTACTGGTAATAGGGGCTGCCAAGGTAGTTTTAGCATTATTGGCGAATATCTGAATCGTCATAAAAAACCCTAGTAAGTAATTGTGTAATTGTACTGGAATGGTACATTTAAAACCCCTGCTTGTATAGCAGATTTGAAGATTGGCGATATTGCCAAATTCGGTATAGTGATAGCAATTGTATTAGGTGCGGTATAGACAACACTCACATTGTAAATATCAGCTATGTTAGGAATATCAGTTCCATCAACACCATAGATAAATCTAGCAATTCTTCTTTTTAGCCATTGGGTATTGTATTGAAACCCATCCCCTTTATAAAAGTTCCAAGTAATAATTCTTTTGAAATAATCATCAGTAACAACATAAAAGGAAGTTGGGCTAGAAGTGATGTTTTGTGTATAGGCAGTTGTATCATAGGGAACTGTATCGTATACACCCAATAGCGATGCGGTTGTAGGAGTTGGTAATGCAGGTCTTTGTAAACCATAAAGACCTTGTGCAACCCAATCCAAAGATGCGCCATTTTGCTTGGTATAAATAGGTAGATTTAAGTTATTAAACCAATCTAAATACTCTTGTGCCAATGTATTATAGGCATTGACAAAAGCCTGTAAATCCGAATCATCAGCATATTGCTGATACAGATAGCTAGGTATGATTTGGGTAATCATATTAGCCTTGAGTTACAGTAATTAAAGCATTGGTTGTTGAGAAATAGCTTTCTGGATCACCATAAATCAATCCTGTACCTGATTCTGGAGAGACATCAATACCATTGATAGCTACCACAAATACCATTCTGGAAAGTAAAGTAGCAGGAATAATGCTGGAAATTGCTATCTGGAATACATTTTGTAACTCAAATACATTAATTGGTTGCCCAACATAAATATTATTAATATAAGAAGCCAGGGCTGGTTGAGCCAAGGCAGCCACCGCAGAAGGAGATACCAGATTGGTTGAAATGGTATTCCATGTAACTGTCATGGAAACTGTCTGCACTGGGGGATTTACAAAAGTAATTGAATAAGTATCAGGATAATCATTAATGGAAACTGTCACATTCCTTAAATTAGGTGTAATTGTTCCACCGCTTGTCCAAGTTCCAAAACCAGTAGTATTGACATTGACTTGAAAAGTAGTTTCTGTCAAAACTGTAATAGTATAAGTACCATTAAATGTTGAAGGTGTCGCACCAGCAATTTGAATGACTTGACCTGTAGAGTAACCATGATTTAAGTTTGTAGTCACAACACCATTGGTAGCATTTGTAAAGCCTTCTACCAACAAGGTTGATCCTACGATAGTAGAAATATCTGGGATTCCATTAAAAATGGCATTTGCTACTTGGTAGGGATCACCACCACCGCAGATAATTTCCCATTGATTAGAGCCTACTAAGCGAATTGAAACCAGATTTTTTTGTACTCCAGTCACATTCTGAAGTTGAGTTTTTAAGAAAGTTGGAACACCTTGAGCAGTAGCTAATCCAGCTTGAATTACTTGAGCCTGATAGCTTTCTAAAGGTTGAGCAGCTTCACCAGGAAGTCCAGCAACTTGATTTGTACAGGTTAAAGTTACTCCAGAAGGCAAAGATGTCACAATCTGGGTTACTGTACCGATAGGGACAGCCCATGAGCCAGGATTATTGGCTAAACAATAAAGGGCTGCGCTTGCTCCAGAAGAAGCAATAATTCCACCATCTTGGACAGTATATTGATGTGAGCCATCTGATACTGTAAATCCGATGGGGATTACAAAGCCAGGCGAACCAGTAAAAGTAACATAGACAGATGTATTAGAA